>Ga0307517_10000075_pt1 | contig 135481 bp, 177 predicted proteins | sample 23_EM_MG_FD_194515 | JGI IMG/M metagenome (GOLD analysis project Ga0307517, IMG submission 194515) | Populus trichocarpa ectomycorrhiza microbial communities from riparian zone in the Pacific Northwest, United States - 23_EM | ecosystem: Host-associated > Plants > Roots > Unclassified... | reverse complement strand
TCTCCCCCTCCTCCCCCCCCCCCCCCCCGCCCCCCCCGCCGGCCCGCCCGCGCCCCCCCCCCCCCCCTGGGTGCACTTACCTATCTTGGCGAAATGTTCAACAGTTCCGCCATATTTCTTGAGGTACTCGGTACCGGCATCGCCAAAAAACCGTGCCGCACCAGGCCCTTTGTTCGCGCCGAGGGGCGCGTTTTCAAGTTCTCCCCTAAGGTCGCTGTGAGGCTTCAATGGGCTTGGCCGATCCGGAAAGTGAGTACCCTTGGAACACTGTCAAAGAAAAGCGAGATGAAAAAAAGCTACTGAACATGCCAAGGACCCCGGTGCCATCTGCTCGAATCCTAGAGCCATGACGCACTCGGCAGCACCGTATTTCACAAGGTTGTTGGATTGGTAGAACGCTGTGGAACCTGTTGAACAGTTATTGTTGACATTGACGATGGGTATCCCGGTTAACCCGAGGTTATATAATGCTCGCTGGTCGTCGTTTCAGCACTGTATGAATCCTCTCGGGGAATAACAAGTACCTGGCCAGTCGTAGAGTCTCCGTAGCAATATCCGACATGAGCTGCTTCGATAGAGTCGTATGTGATACCTAGACACAATTCACTCAACGTACGATACTCCGGGAGAAAGACAAGTCGCCCCACCCGCATCCAGTAGCGCCTTGGTTGCAGCCTCTAGTCCCATCTAGAAGAGACTCAGTCCGTGAACTAGGGCCGGTGGAAACAGACCAACATCCTCCGTCGCTCTCTGTTGCCTGGGCTTTGCGGATGAACCGAATTGAGCGTACTGGGTCGTAGAAGGGAATGGTTACTCACTTTCACAAACGCGGTACATCCTACACCGATGACGAAGGTTTGTCTCTGTCTCTTCAAATCGGGCATGGTCGACGCGGATGAAATTGCCTCACACATCCAGCCGATCGGAAGGGCCCGTTCATCACCTGCTTGGGAAGAGGGTGCTGGCACCCAAAACCTTCTACCCGACGCGGCTGCTCGGCGAACGGATTGCTGGTGACTTGGTAACCGGTGATTAATGATTGTCTGGTTACTCAAAGAGATAATCGATGAGCTCGGCGACTACATGGACATTCACACTATTTCCTATCAACCTGTATTTACTCTTCGCAGTAACCTCCGCCGGCCAAGTAAACGGTCCGGAGTCGGTACCGAGCCCAAAAAGTCTCGATAATTCCCCTGGTGAGAAGTACCGGAGACGCAAGGGTGCTAGAATCGCTATGGGATTGGAGGCACCTTCAGCCTGTGCTTGGAGGAAACGATCGAATGTTTCCTTCGCCTGTGTTTATGAGGTTAACCTTCGTTTCACAGATCGGGTTGGTCAGGGACTTACATCCAGCAACTCGTTCTCCTGAAGGATGGAGCCGGTTCGTTCGACCATCTTGGTGTATCCTGCAGATGGTTAAAGGGCTCGCTGAACTGGTGGTGGGGTTTACGAACCCCTAGTAAAACAGCACGTCCTGTATGAGGCCGGGAGAACAATATCGAACAATCTGCCCCACTTCTCGAGAACCCGAAGGGGTATGGTACAGTCGTCGGGGCTTGATTCCTCTTGATCGAGGTAATCCCGAACCGCTCTTGCACCAGGGATTACCTCTGGCAGTCCCCTATTATCTACCCAATGCGCTCCACGACCCGGGATGTGCCTCAAGGTTCCCGCAGTGGAAATTTCATCTGGGAAGGAGAATGGTTCGAATCGAGCTAGAAGATAGTATCGAAGGCGAGAGTTCGGAACGCCAAACGATAACGGAGTGAGAAGGAGTTCGAGAACATTGTATCCAAGGCTGGAAAGCGCTGTGAGCAGCGTCTGCCTCGTCAAAGATGTCTTGCGGTTGAGGCTCAGTAGGGAAGCAAGAGGTGGGGGAGGGGGTAAAATACCTCGAACCCAGCCACGTTCTCGATAATCAGTCGACCGGGAAGAGCACCAGACATAGCCAAGGACGGGAGGATGTCGTTGATAAGATGGAGGAACGACTTCGCCCGGGGGTCGCCGCTGTCCCTAGGCGTTGGGTTGAGGGTGGTGTATGGTTGACAAGATGGGGACAGGAGCCAGAGGTCGGCTGCATACGTCGCCAGATTCTCGGCGGTCAATGTGCATATATCGACCTATACCGTTCTTAGTTCCCACTCGATTCGTATGGGTGGGGGAGTGTGTGGACCTGTTTCACGGTAGTCTCTGGGAAGTTGTGAGAGTACACTCTGCAGGCGAGCTGATCCCAATCGAAGGCGGCAAGGACCCGAGCATCAATAGAGCTCTTCTCAAGCGCATAGTGAAGACCCCCTGTATGTCTGGGTGAGCGGTGGGCGGTAGAGATACATGCACTCTTTTACCTATCCCGCAGTAGAACTCGAGGGCGGTTATTGCCATTTTGTTTTTGTTTTTTGTTTTTTGGCCACGGTTTTCTTTCCGTTGCCGTGATCACGTGCAGCCTCGTCGAACCAGGAAGTTTAGTTGAACTTCGGGAGTTTCTGTCAGGAGGGTTTTTCCATCTCCCATGTCCTCTCCAGAGTGAGTGTCTCATCCACCCACAGAACCAATATCTCACACACGACTCCACAGCACTTCACAGCTTCCAACACCACAAAGGCATGCCTATCTAACCCAATGAACCGCCCGACCGTTTGCTCACTTGACCTCCAGTCCCAACACCTGTCTTTCCTACGTCCAGGGACAGGACCATTCCCCATCCGTCACAGAGTGCGAAATCTCCCAATCATCCACAGCTTGTGATCTAACCGTATCACAGACCTTTTCGAAATGCCTCGGTGATGACACAAACCATCAAACACGACAAGCAGCATGTTTCCGGTTTCATGACCCCAGAGTCGAGGTCTGTCCTCCTTCCCTCTTCATTTGTCTCCCCCCTCTCATCCCACTTTTAGCCCTCTACTTGCCCGCACGAGAAGGTCTCCCTTTCCACAACGGTAAGCATCCTCATCTTCAATCTTTACACAGTGTTGAGGAATCGGCTAGCACGTGCACACCATCGAGTCCCAGGCAGACAGTCTCGTGCGCCCCCCCTTTACTTTCCCTTCAACGCTCTTTGACCTTCGTTTTTAGTGCTCTCAATCCTGGATCTGGGGCCACAACTCCCACCCGAATTTGTCAAACCGCGCCGCCATCCCGATTGTCATCCCCTTTCGTTGAGCGAAACTCTACTGAAGAACCAACGCCCACCAAATCCACAACTCCACAGAAAAGCCCCCAACCCTCCCCTTCCCCCGCCTTCGTGAATGATGTCTTCTCCCAATACAACGCCCAAACCCAACCACCACTCATAATCCCATCCCCTCTCCGTGTCCTAAACGATGAAACCAACCTTCTTGCAAATCCCCACCCCTCAAAAACCGAGCTCTATCGCCCGGATTACCTTAAACGGTCCCAACGAACCCCATCCCCCCTTACCAACTCCTCGCTTCTAGGCGATCCATTCCCTCACGTTCCTATGTCCCTCGGTGTAATCGAGACACCCGCAAGAGGTAGACGATTAAAGCTTTTCCAAGAGACATCCGAGGAGAGCTTTGAAGAGAGCTTAATGATTAACGGCTACGCTCACCGTAGCGAAGTCAGCCATAACGGACAGCTTTCGCAAACAACTATCGACTGGCTCCGTCACCCTACCCCTGTAACCTCTTCGGCTCACCGGTCCTATCCGTTGACCATGCCCTCCATTCCTCCCCCAAGTGACGCCCCGCGCACAGAAAACGAGACGAGGAAGCGGAAACGGTTAGAGTCCTTCGTGTCCTCCACCCCGTGTACTCCAAAACTACGTATCGTCGATGTGGAGGGCAGGGGTAGGATTCTCCTCAACGCAGAAGAGGAAGCGAGCCTGCAGGAAACTTCCGGTGGTGGAAATTCCGCTCGACAGAAGCGTCCTGTTGGCAAACGGAAGCCCAAAGGAAATGGTACTGGGAAAGCGTCGCCCTCAAAGCGAGGCATTGCCGGCACCACTGGGACGTTCGTGGGCTCAGGATCGGTTGGTCCGGACTGGGTTGACGCAGAATTCCCATGGTCTCTCAAGGCTGATCAACTTGTCCGCGCCCACTGGGAGACTCAAGCTGAGAAGATGCGCTGGATAGAAAATTTCTTGGACCGGGACTCCGACTCAGAAAGTGAGGGCGAAGAAATCATGCCTTCTTCTGCCTGGGGGGAGTTGTACCAGCATCCACCTATGCCTTGTCGGAGGGGTAGGGGGAAGATGGTCCCAATCAAGGCGACCGACCGACGGAGGATAGGAACCATGGTCTTCCCCAGTGATCCTGCCGACGCACGAGCTGCACTCTTGTCGAGACGCGCCGTGAGAACTTTGACCCTTCGTCGTGCCTCACAGGCGCGTCAATCCAACCTCTCGAGTGATGGCTCAGGAAGTGGGGAAGATGAGGCTTTCTGCGTTTGCGAAGGGAAGGTCAAAGAGCGTGGTTTGGTGCAGTGTGATGACTGTGAACGGTGGTATCACTTACGATGCATCGGTGTCAGGAACGCTAGAGAATTGGGTGGACAAAATGATCCTTGGTATTGCACCGGTTGCATGAGGGACTCTCGTAGAACCGTCACCCCTGAACCCACAATCCCTTCTTCCGAACCTACCATCGTTCCCACAGACGACGACTGTCCGGGAAGTTCGCCCAAAGATCCCCTCTTTTTCGTTGGCGATTCGGAACGGTCCCCCTTCCAAACATGGCGTCCTCATGCGCGCCCATCGACACCCACCCGTGGCAACGCTTCTCTCGAGCCACTTTCTGGTTCTTCTTCAACGGCCTACTCCAACAAGGGCTATCCTTCGACGCCGCAAAATTCTTCTAGTGGCCTCGCACGGATTTACGAAACACCAAACCTATCCATCAATGTTGGCGGTGTGGAATCCACCTTTGATCTTACGACGACTCCATCCAGAGGGATGAAGTTCAGCGCATTTACTCCAAAAAGCATTGGCCCCTGGTCCTATAACTCTCGCACGAATACCACTGGAATCGGCTTTCATACTCCCTCGAGGAAACCTACGGGGTCCGTTAACCGAACAATGGGTCGCGTCGACTCTGTCTCCGGGATCGCCCCCCGGCCGGTACTGCAGGATAGTCCTACTCGAAGGAAGGAAGGAGCCATCGGTCGTGTGTTGCATTCTCGACGTTCGTATGAGAGCCCGATGGGCTTTGGGGGCCTCACGAGTGGAGGAAGGTTTGGGGGGTTTCTGGTGCCGGAGGAATCACCAGTTGTGCGGTCAGCTGGAAAGAAGAGGATGAGGGAAGAAGTGGATTTAGGAGATGGCGTCTCTGCAGAGGAATGACTTCTCGCGTTTATTAAATATACATCTATATATATATACGTTGTCGTACACTACTGCTTTTTTTACATCTCGAGACTAACGGTGCTGTTCGTCGTTGCTCACTTCATTCTTCCGCGCGTCTGGATTAGTTAGATATAAGTAATACCCTCTACCTTCAAAAGTAAACTCTATCGACGAGCCCACCTGCCTTCTCATAGTTACCGTATAGCGTCTTTTGCAGTCTCTCCCCACTCAGCTCTAAAACCAGCCCCCTATTGCTCAGGAATTCCACATACCGTCTCCAGGCCTCTGCGCCTTTCCCCGTCTTACCATGCGTATCCGCGCTCAGCGTGTTTGCCGGCTCCTCATCGACTCTTCCCGCCTTCAGGGTCGCAATACTCCCAACGATGAACAAGCCCCGCTTTGCTCTCGTCAGACCAACATTCAACCTCCTTCTGTCTGCAAGAAAACCGATGTATCCCCGGCTGTTGTTCCGAACGGTCGAGAGAATGATGACCTCCTTCTCTCGACCCTCGAAACCATCTACAGATTTGATTTCTATGTTGGCGAGTTGCATTGCCCGCTGTTCGCCTAGCACCCGCTTGAACCGTTCTATGTTCGTCTTGCTCTTGTTGAATAATCGGTCTAGGAGGGAAACTTGCGCCACGTATGGGGTTATCACGCCAATGTCCGACCCGCGAAGGTCCTTAAACAAGAATTCAGCACGCCCACCACGCGGCATGTGTAAAGTATACGAACCTTGTTGTGAAGCAGGAGGTCTTCGACAATACTGCAGACGATGTGCGCTTCATTCCAATTCACTCTACTCCGGTCCTTGGTAGATTCGGATCCAGCATGGTCCAGGAAGATAAGACTGGGTCGGTTGCCGGTGGTGGGGTTGGCCGTCAGGTGGCTTGAGATCGGTGGGTCCAGAAATGGCGCAACATTCCCGACAGAATCAACGGTCCCGTCCGACAGGGAAAAATTATAGAACTCTGCTGATGGGAATCTCGAGATATCCGGGTGCATCCGATACTGGATATCGAGCATGACAGAGGGGATAGCTAGGGAGGTGGTCAGGCGCTATGGTATGGACGTGGAGGAGGGGGACAATGCATACCCCCCTCTTCCGTGAGACGTTCAAAGAGGCTTATTCCGAGGCCATTTGATTGTGCCTCCTGGCTCACGATCACTGGCGGCAGTTGCTTGTGATCACCAATGAGTGCGACATGCTGGGACTGAAAATAGTTGATCACCAGACGGGCAGCGGGATAACATCGGACAACTTACACCTTTCATGAGGGGAATGAGGGAAGCAGGTTCGGTCGACATTGAAGCCTCATCCAGGAAGACCAGGGGAAAGTCCATGACATTCAACAGCCGAGACCCTGAACTGATGCAGGTAGTGCATACCTAAAGGTATCCATAAGCACACTGAATGCGTATGAGGTGGCTGGCGAAGAAACGCACAACGTCCGCGCTGGCCAACACTTCTGTTTGCATTTGTTGGTACATAGTCTGCTTCGTGGAGTTGAACCTCGACAGTTTCGCGTATAAAACGTTCCGACTGCTTTTCAAACGCGAGAGCTCGCCAGAAGGGGCCCCCCGCTTCTGGTGTTCGAAAATATGAGCGCATGTTTGGCTCAAATCTCTTTCGAGGCTCTTCAAGTTCTCTAAGACGACTTCGTACTTTGGATAGAGGGGATGTTGCTCGATCTTGTACTCAAAAGAATGTTTGTGCAAGGTCGACTTGATTTGCCCATAGCCAATCCGAATCGGATCCAACCCTGCGGTCGCAAAACCTTCCACCAAGTTGTCGACCGCAACGTTGGTGTATGTGCAAACCATGATTGGATGTACCACGGCGAAGTGTTTCTTTGAAAACGCGTTAGAGGACGGGCGCAGTGGACAACAACCAAGTTCACCTTGAGGAGTTTTACGGTTTCAATGATGGTTTTCGTTTTTCCGGTTCCAGGGGGCTGCGAAAGGGTCAATTCTGTCTATCCTAAATTCCCAAAACAAGTGCTGGGAAACTTACCCCTTGGATGAGGCTCATACTCTCCGCAACCATCGTGGCAACCGCCCTGGTTTGAGAGGCGTTCAAAGGTAAATATGGATCTCCCTCCACTCGAACAGGGTTAGGTTGCATATATCTCTCCGCCCAGCTCATGATTCTCATGTCGTCCTTGAAAGCGCCTGTCGAGTCTTTGGAGACTCTGCTCCCGTGGTCGAGGGTTTCGTGAGAGACATACTTGGCTTCGTCTGCTCGCTGGAGAGGGGTATGGTGTGTGGACTCGGAGGTTGGAGAAAACGAGTCGAGGAGGATATGGCGAAGGTGGGTCCCATGAAGCACGTACTTTTGTCCGTCACCCACTGCCTGCTCGATGGCGGACACGTCGTGTGAAAGGCGAGATATTGCTGTGGCCATGCGCTCGTGCGCGATATTTGATTGGCCAAGGTCCAACCTGCACAGAGATCGAGGGAAGTCGATGGATCTTTCGACGAAGGAGCGAACGGACAAACCTCCAGCATCCCTTCTCAAGCTCAGGAAATGACTCTTGAAAGACAATCCTGATCTGGGTCGGTTTGTGATCGATGACATTGCCCGTATAAGGAACGTCCTCGAGGGGGTCTGCCCGAGAGACAAGAATGGGAGAGCCCTTCCTGGACATCACAAGAGTTCAGAGGCAAAACGCAGAACAGAGAATGGACGGAACCTCACTCAAATACGTGTGGAGGGAAAACAATACCAGGGCCTAGCGCAAAACAAGCAATAGGTCTTCCAGCTTTTCGGAAGTCCACCCAGTACGCCTTGGTGCCCGTGACACAGTAGCCCTCTCGCTTGAGACGATCTAAGCTCCAGTTCGAGAGTCGCTCTCTAACAACGGCCTCATTTTCCACACGCTCGGATAATAAAAGGGGGAGGAAGCTGGAGGGAGGAACGGGGTGAGCAACCAAATGGTGTGGAGGGAACACGGCGCGTCACGGACTGATCCTTGTACCTCTGGATGTGAGCATTGTAAGGGTGACTGTCTGTGGGGAGCGGGGGCTGCACCCGCTTTTCGAGGGCCTTTTGAACGGTACTGAGTGGTGGTTTAGGGCTGGGAACGCGTAACCTCCAATCAAAACGCGGAGCGTGGTCAGTGACGGGCGAATGAATGTGTTTGCTGGCGTTCGCGGCCCCGAACGACGACAGAGGTCGGGATAAAAGACGAGGATGATCCAAGCATGGAGGTCGAGGGCGAGCGAGGGCCGTTGGTGTGCGGCTCAAGTATCTCATAGGATTGAGGACATGACAATCCAAGAGAGGGAGTAATGAACGATCGAGCGCTCAGGGGAAAATCAGTTCGATATATGAACACAGGTATGACGGAGCTGGTGGTACAAAAAAGATACATGCAAGGGTGAGTATTACTATAGAATGAAACATCTATAAGTATGCACAAGAACGGGTGGGGGTGGAACGCATAAGTACGGTATAAGCGCAGCATGACCAAGTAACCCAAATGGAAGAGAGTGAGAAAGCGAGGAACATCGATAGCAAGAGAGCGATCAGAAAGTGGAAAGCACGAGAGGACCAACACCTCGGAGGGACTGAGGTTCGATCTCACGGGGCACACGATACTGGAAATCTGGGGGAGTATTGTGAGCAAATAGAAGAAGAAAAATAAAGTAGGGATCCCAAACACTAACCTCCGTCTTTGAAAACCGGATTCAACTTGAGACGACGGAGCTCCTCCTCCTCACGTTCCATGTCAATCTCGAACTGGGCTTTACACCCAGGTATCCGATAACCCTCAATGGTACCCGCCTTCTTGGGGTGCCAGCGACCGCCGCCAGTCTTCTTGCAGATCGCAGAGGAATGCCGAAGAGGATAAGCAGCTAGCTCGCCGAGAGTATCGTCCGATCCAGGGCCGTGGGAGGGCGGTGGAGGAGGGATATGTGGGAAGTCGGGCAGAGTGAGGGTTCGCCTCACAGCGGGTCTCGGTAAATGAGAGACGGAATCGGATGGGGTGGAGATGACGGATGAATTGGAGGAATGTGGGAGTCTGGTGTCGCAGGTTAACGGGCTGGAGAAGGAAAGGTCTGGAGTCCTTGGCGGCGCTGGGAGACCATTGATCTGGTCATAACACTCGACACAGACTCTGGATTGAGCGATCGGAGAGGAGGGGGATTCGAATGCAGTTATGGGAACACCCCGAGGGGGGTGGATAAAGTTGAGATTGGAGGTGTCTAGAAGGGGGATCGAGTACGGGCTGCATTCAGCGCAGAAGATGCCACCACACTTTCTGCAGTGCTGAGGATGAATCGGAATCAGACGATGGAATAACAACTGAAAATAACGCGACGGACATGTCTACGGTCGAACAGAGTGAAAGGCTTGCGACAGTTGAAGACATCACAGTGGCTTGCCTGGGAATCTGGCTGGAGGTGCATGACACGTCAGTTGGGAAATGGAGAGAACGGTGAACAGGAACGCTAACCTTCCAAAGGTGCTTGGGAAGGAGAACGGCAAGATGTTCGTTTCTTCGGAGCGAACGAGAGGTGACGGAGGAAGAAGGGGAAACGAACCCAGCTGTAAGAGCGGAGGTGGTTAAAGTGTGAGAAAGCGGAGGGAATTGGTGATGACAAGGTGGACATACGGTTAGAACTTGCGTCATCAAGTGGGTTTAGGGATGGAATGAGGCATCTGAGGGTGGAGGAGAAAGCAGCAGACATGATGACGAGCAAGGACACAAGAGGAGCGGAGGAGGAGGAGGATACAAGTGGACGGGGGAGGGTTAGTTAGTGAAATACTGTGAAATATATTAATTTGGTTATTTCGATTGATGCCACGTGTGAGATCCGATCTGTCGGTTATTCTTCGGCTATTCCGCGTTGGCCCGCCCAAGAACGAATTCACTCTCCACCACGCTCAGCTCCGCCAATCTTGCGCTGTCCACCAGTCGGCCGGTCATCGTTGCCGAGACAGCAGCACCCACGCTCCTTTGCAGAACAGCCCCCAAATACCACACCGTCTCTTTTTTTGCCAGCCTTTGCTTTCGTTCACGAACGGATCTGCTGCCGCCATCAACGGGTATCCTCCTTGGCAACCTCCCCAACTCCTGACACGCTTCCAGTGCCACCCGGTCTCTGACGCTCCTTACTCCCCCATTGAGTCCGAACTTGTCCACAGCGTCCAACGCTCCCTCCAGTATCCCGATAAGCTCCATGGGAATATCCACAGTCTGTTCCGACCTCTCAAACATCCGCTCCATCCAGGGGGAGATGGAACGAACCAACCGCAAGAGGACCGCCTCCGTCAGTGTACCCAATGTCCGATCGCACTCCTCCTCGACCAACCTCTCGAGCTGTTTCACTTGCTTGGCTCGCAAACCGATAGCCTTTATGAACTTCTGACCGACCGCAAACAGGCTTTGGAGCATTCCGCGGAGCATCCAGTCAACAGCCGCGAGGACGTCACAGATCTCCCTCGTGCTTCGGCCGACGTCCGCCATTACCTCTACCATCATCTTGCCCAGTTCTTCGAGCCCAGAACGAGCAACGGCAAACGTAACCGGAATCACCGTCAATGAAAACTCCTCCCTCTCCGCCGCCGAGTCGGACGGCCTTGTCAGCAGACCATCTTGTGCCTTCATCAGGCGCTCGCATATCGCCAATGCCGATCGAGCACTGATTGTAATCAGCCCTGGCGAACGTCCAGATGAGGAGGAAGATGACGATAATCTCATAGATCATAGGAACGCTCACCATCCGAACTGCGGCCAGCCATCTTGCCGTTAAGCACTCGTTCCAGACTAATCCTTGTTCTGTTCTCGGTCTTGTCCCTCTTTTTGTCCCTCTTTTTCCCCTCATGATCTGGTATCGCGTGTCCTGCCGTACTTGTCTCGACCAGACGCTCTGTAAAAATCTTTACCGCCTGCCTGCTCGCGTGATTCTCAATTGAGATCCGTACCTAACTTGTCCCACTCAAACATCCGTTCGAGTTTCATACACCGAGTCTCGAGCTCTAATGCCCTCTCCCTCCACTCCCTGCCCACCAGCGTGTTCTCGACCGACCAAGCATCGCCCCCGGGGCAAGGGAATCTGTCCCGAAGGTCTAACGCGTATGCTGTTGGCGGGTAGTCGGATCAGAAAGATGGAGATCTTATGGCGTCCGCTTACCAATGTACGACTGTTTGATTGGTTTGAACCGTAAAGCCACCAGTGCCTATGGGGAATCAGATGCCGATGCAATGGGAGCGGCGACGGTCCGGAAACTTACGACTGCGAGACGGATCTCGGCACTTTTGTCGTTCATGGTTACAGTTAAAAAAGATCCACTGCATGTATTGCCGCCCGGAACTACAATCGCCGACCACAATATCCCACGACATCTCATCCTCGTCGACATCAGTTCGTCTGTGCCGTAGCAGTGAACGTCAACGTCTCCAGTTTACCCTTTCCCTTACACTCCTTCTGCAGCAATTCGTTAATCACCCTGAATTGTCCAGGGTCGATCAACATCACCTGTTGGACGTGAGCGGTTTAGAAATAAACAGGAAAACTAGCCATGCTCACCACCTCCCACTCCGTCTGCCCCGTCTCTTCGTCTTCCACTTGCTCAGCTCCCTCCAATATCTGCTCCCGCAATCGCTTACCATCCTTTGTCGGCACGGTGATCCGCACCCGCATCCGAGCGCGTTGTATCGGGAGATTCGACGATGTCTGAAGCAACTTGATGCACTCTGAAACCTGCGTAAAGCGTCAGGCTGAGATCACTAAACGACCGTCCCGTTCCCACCTGACTCTTGGCCGTCTTGTTCGTCTTGACACTGTACCCCGCCTCCGTCATGGCTTTCTCGATCATACCGACTGGATATGGCCGTTGTGTAGAGGGATCTACGCATTTCTCAGCCACAAGAGTTGCAAGCTCCTTCCTCAAGGATGAAATGTCGTGCTCTCGTTCTTTTTCGCCTACTTGCACTTCGCCTTTCTTTAGGATCTGACAAGTCGCTTGAGACGTCATCCATCCCCGTCACAGCACGATGCTGAAGGCCAATCAGCGCACCTCCTTGACGATATCGTTGGTACTTGATGTCCCGAAAGCCTTTTCCAGATCGTTCGCCTTTGCCACTTCCCCCTTGGACACATTGACGAAGATATTTGAGATTTGTAATACATCATCAATGTTGGATTCTCTGAACGCAGGATTGAGATTCATGTAGGAATTTTGAGAGAAAGTGTCGCTCACACTCCATTCCTCCACTCTTGTACTTTGTTCTTGTAGCACGCAATCTGTGTAGGTTCACTGAGCCGTCTTTTGGTGATCAATAGTGGCACAACAAAGACCGACCTCAAACCGCTTCCCGCCTTTTCTCAGACGGACAATAGAGACATTCGTGAGCCTGAATGGGACTTGTTAGAGGACGATTTGAGGTGCTAGAGGCGAACGGGAATACTTTATCTGGTTTGACGGTTGGTTCACCCGCATGGTTTCTCAGTGAGCCGGATGCTTTGAGTCACTTCCCAATTTGGACTTGTGACGAAACCACCTGGCTCAATGCTCCGTCTCAGCCAAAGGTCCACTCCCTCCCGTTCTGCCTGGGTTCGCTGCAGTTCTACCGTACAAGCTCAGCCTCCAACCTCCTCCGAGTCCACTACTTCCCCTCCGCCTTCATCCGACGACAAAAAAGTACCTCTGCCGCGTTCCGGTAACTGGAAGACGCGTCGACCACACATTAACCCGGAAAGACCGCGCCAATGGAACAGGCCCCTCGCTCCGGGTGTCCTGCCCGCGTTCGATGAGGCTCTCCGTTACATCCGCCAAGATTCTTATGCTCTTAGGGCTGAGGCCCAGTACAACCGATCGGCTCTGCGCGAGGCGGAAAGCTCGCCCAAACCCGATCCCGAGCTCACCAATGGCTTAAAGGAAAAACTCGCGATCCTCGAGGTCCAGAGCGAGGTCAATCGCCCAGAGGTCCGCTGGAATTTTAGAAACGGCTTGGGTAAACATCCATACTTCCAGAACTCCTTCGAATATCCCTGATTATCCTACATCCAGCGGACATGACCAAACCCGTTTACCGGCACCTCGTCGAGCAAAAATGGAGGAACGACGGAGACCTTGACCTTCTGGTGAGATGGCACCCCCTTCTTTAACGCACTCATCTCGTTCTAACCTTGCCAAGATGGAAAGGATTCACCAAATGAATGTCGTTCCTGACGTTTTGCCCTCCCTACATCCTTCCCTCGACTTACGTCTGACATTCCCTGAACCCCCGCCCAAGAGCGTGTACCTCCGAACCCGTTCAAAACGTCAGCACAAACAGGTAGAACCTGGTGCCTTCCTTGTCTCCGAGCAGGTATGGCATTTGTCCCGTTTTCCGTGGACCGCTCCTTGACGAGTTGTCACAGACCCGAAAACAACCAACTCTTTACGCCAGCATTTTTCACGAAGACACCAGGCTCTACACCCTCTTCATGGTGGACCCTGGTACGCTCTCGTAACGACCTCAAGTTTCCATCCAGACACTCACGTTACCATAGATGTACCTGACCCAGAAAACCAGAGTTTCACGACTTACCTCCACTGGCTCCAGTCGGTGTTCTTTATATCGATGACCGCCTGACTGTTGACTAAGTTGCACAGACCCAATATCCCCTTGTCTTGTGCTACAAAATCCATCCAAGCTCCTCAGGCACATATCCCATACATCCCACCCCATCCTCAGCGTGGGACGCCCTACCATCGATACGTTCTGCTACTCCTTCCCCAGTCACCTCTAACCGAGCCCATCTCCATCCCCGCATTGAGCGATGCAGACCGGCTTCATTTCAATGTTCGTGAATTCGCAACTCAACACGGTTTGGACGGAAGCACTGGCGGAGGTGCCCACATGTGGCGCCAAGTCTGGGACGAAGGTGTCCCCCAGATCTACGCCACCGTTCTTGGTATGTTCTCCTACTCCGTTGCAGGCCCGCTCTTATACCCCCTGTAGGGCGAACGGAGCCCAAATTCGCGGTACCACCCAAGCCAGACCGTTATGCGGACATCCGTGGCACCAGGCGATACATCAAATAAACTTAGAATGCTCCAGGTTGGGTAACGGATATAGGCAGAATACACTTTACATTAATGCTTCTAACGAATCTGCTGCTACAACTACTCCGTATCAGTGAATGCCGATGTCCTGCAAGGTGGAGAGCAAAAGGTCAGAACAGCGACAAGGCCGACCGCGCCCAGCTCACCTTCTCGATCAACTTCCTCGCGATCGGATGGAACTCGGCCTTGTGTTTCTCAAAATACTTCACCGCCAAGTCCTTGTCGATCTTGGCGATGGACCTGAACACTGGCCTGCAGAACTTCGCTCTGCCCTTGATCACACCGCTGCCGTCATCCCCAACCACCCATCTCGCGGCATCCCGAGCCAGGTGCTCAGGAGCCGAACTCGAGTCCCGTAGAGCGAGTTCGTAGAACCTAAACCTGATTTCTGCGTTGGAAGTATCCGCTACCTTGTAAAGAGCACCAAGGTGGGCGACGTGACTCGCCGGCAAAGGTGGCAAGGCTTGAAGGCGTTCCAAGAAAACTGCTTTTTGGTTCGAATTGAAACCATCCATGTCGGCGGCACTGAAAGAGGTCTTGGAGATATCGATGGCACGAGCAGCATCCCATCTGTCGGCCAGAGCATACGCTTGCTCTGCGAGGGTCAGGTCAAGGTCCGCTTGAACGGGGAGCTCAACTCCCTCGCCGTAAAACCACGCCTGGAAGAAAGTGTTAGCAGGAGGCCGGGTTTCATTTTGGCACACCTACATTCCAGTCAATGGAGTCCAGGGCTTTGATCTTCACTTCACCACCGTGTTTTTGGAAATATGCGTACAAGTGATCCTTCCATTGTTGAGTAGCAATGCTCTTTCCGCTGAACGTTTCGACGTAGTCGCGGATGTATGGGAGGAATACATCCAAGCCTCCAATAGTTCGCTCTAAACCCACGGATAAGTGCGACCGAATTTGCGCGAGAATGTGATGGTGGAGACATACCCAAGTGAAGTAGAAGGTTTGCTCCCTTCTCGTAAGGGACGGAGGAGTATGCCTCGTCCGGGTCCTCGCCAGGTTCAAAATCGATCACAAGCCTCTGGTACTTGGGCCTCTCCACGTATCGTTCCAAGTCGTCCAGTAAGGCTTTGTTACCGATGACATAGGAGAAACTGCGTTCGGCAGGCCCGTGAAGGATCTGCTGCAACACTCGCTCCATGTAAGTGGTCCATCCCTCGTTCAACCAAAAATGAGATGCATGAACGTGGCTGGGAATCCAGGCATGGTAAGTCGATATATTTTGGGACCCGGAAGAAGCACGTACGTGATCCCGTTTCCGAACCATGAATGGGTTAGCTCGTGAACGACCACATCTACCAAAGACCTGTCCCCGGCGAGTAATGCTGCGACTTGTCAGCCAGGGTAGGCTTCCGCAAGAATAAAACGCTTACTTGGATTCAAGAACGACAGACAAGAATTTTCCTGAAGTAAAAATAAAAATAGCTCCAGTTTCGCCCACCGTATATACTAACGGTAATCTCACCATCCCTCCGTAGGGGAAGCTTGGAGGAAGAACTAGTAGATCATACGTTCCGAAACGATAATCTCCGACGAGCTTCTCCTCAGCTGCGAGGAACCTAACACAGCTGTTATTGACCAAATTTTCGCTTTGTATATGTTACTTGCCTCGTAGTGTCTTCGCTGAACTCCCAGAACGCAGCGTCCAAGAGAGAGGGCTCAGTCCAAATCCCAGAACTCCAGGCTTTTCCGGCGGGCTTGGTGAATGCACGGTATCGAAGGTCCCCTGCCGCGATGGCAATCAAGTAGGAAGGTATTGCGACCGGTTGGTTGTAAGTGTACGTCACGAGGTCCTTGCCTATGACTCTCCCATCGTGAGCCGGGCCGTCTGACGGCGGACTGACACGGATCGCGGACAACAGTACTGGCAATGTGGATGCAACCTGTGCATTATAGGTCTGGATGGATTGTCGGCATTGCTGGGCACAAGTGGGGGCAATAGAAAATATCTCACAATCTTGACTGACGGACTGTCTGATATCAATCAATATTCAATACATGTCCCTGGGCGTCGGATGGGGTTCTACTCATACCTTGCACGGGGAGTAAGCTCCTGGCGTATATCGGCTGGCATTGGCTGAACAGGTACGGGAAGGTCTTTCCTTGTGTCTGCCTGCAAGAGCCCATTGTCAACTCATAGACCCCGAAGCACCCCAGAGCCGCATTGTCTCACTCTTTCGTGAGCCATTGCAATGCAGTACTGTCGGAGGTGGTTGCGTAGGAAATCGTCACTTCGAGTCCCGAATTTGTCTCGAGCGAAGGCGGAAGCGCGATAGTCAGTGCAGATCCCATGACCTCATGTTTCTCTCCGAGCGAGTGCTGCTTCTGAAATCAAGAGTGGTCCCTTGACCTGCCATCGCGAGTACACTGACCTTGACGTTTTGGCCGCCGATCGTAACCCCCTTCACGTCGAGGTCGAGCGTATCGAAGCTGATGCGTTCACCTCTCAGATTTGTTAGAGGATCAGGTTCTTGTCAACGTACATGACTTCTTTTACACCGGAAGATGCAACCGTAAGCTTGTGAGTTGCAGATCCGGAGACGACCTTCTTATCGAAATCAACAAGCCAATCGAGGGAAATGTGGGTGGTGTAGACATCCGAGTAATTGGATTGTGTGGTTGGGTCCTTGGAAGCCATTGTCCTGGTTCGGCCGTTGAAAGACGATTCTACTATATGTCGTAGAGGTCGGGTACCTCTGATGGTGGCTCAAATGCTCAAAGCCGCGATTCCCACACCATTGTCGTCGCGAAACTTGGGCTGGGGTAAAGGACGAACAGTTACAAATTAATACGGATGAGTATATACAGGTATAAGGTATCGAAGAGTGATTTGTGCGAGTGAGGGTATCCATGCAAGATACCTACTTGGGCGTGCGGCCAATCCTGGGCCTCGGAGGTACATTGATGGTAACGAGATCATCTGGAAAACTGGGAGGTTCTTCAAGGCTTACGGGGCCCCTCTGTCTGATGACAAACCATCGGCCATGGCGCAGCACGATGAGAGATGGCTGGCAAAGGGAGTCCTGCAAGCGTTTGAGGAGTGGCACTAGGCTGAGTATACGGATGTCCACGGCCGTCGCGTCCGTCAATGCCCGTAACTTCTTGCAGGGAGGTTCGCCGGTGGGCCCGACCGGGTCGCATGGGGCAGGAGACGCAGGGCGTTTGCGGGGGTTTCTATGTCAAGGGGCGGATGAGCGGTGTGCAATTCGATAGAGGTGTAGATCTGCCTACACGCTGGGCCGGGGGGAGGGAAACTTGAGTGATAAAGGAACCCGGCGAGGCACGTTAGTGGCGGCCGCACGCCGAGTTGGGTAGATCTTCACTCGAAGACCCTTGAGATTTTTAACCCTTCCGCGGCGGAGGCGGTGGCACTCGAGCGACTTGCGGTATAGCAGGAGGATCTTAGCATAATACGCGTTGCTCACAGCCAGAATGAGCTTGAGGGATGTAATTGCCGGAGGCGAAAGACCAGGCTTTGATACCATTGGGGTTTAAGTGGTGGTAAAGGGAAAGGGGGAGGAGAGTAGGGGGTGTTGTGAGATGCGTGCGGCCCTGCCCACTTAACTGATCAAGCCAAGGCCCCGCCACAGCCCGGGCGGGTCAAAGGCGAGGGGCGATGGCGGGCACGACAATGGACAAAGGTGTGCCTCAGCATTTGCGATCTGAAACAGAGAATATCCTTGGTCCTTCCTTACCTGAGTTCCCGCCCGGTCCATCGCTTCAAGTTCACAACGGCGCCTCGGCAAGAGGGGTGATCGACTCAGGCCAACCTTCGGCATTTCCCTCTCCATTGTCCGATGTCCCACCCCAACAACTCCACGGCCAGTCGACGCGGCGACGATGAGTACGAGTTCCTGGACGAGCTGGAAGGGATTGATTGGAGTGTTGTCGGTCCTATTGAGGGTGACGAACCAAAACCGGAAGCAACGACGGGAGTGCAGACTCAACCATCTGCTTCCGACAACCCACTTCCACCCACGGAACTACCCCCAAGACCGGGTTCTAGCTCCAGCTCGTACGGATTTGCTGACATTGAAACTCTTGACGAGAATGACTTGGCTGAACTTGACCAAACGGAGAGGTTATATGGTTTGGCTACCGGTGAGTGGCTACAACCCGACCACCACCCCTATGCTCATCGTGGTCGGCACGTAGAGGAAATTCCGGAGAACACTCCCTCGAGCAGCGCTCACACGCTTGATACTATTCCTCGTCCTATAGCAAGATTGCCCACCGCAGATGATCTCGTTCTCCCATCCAGCCAGTCTTCCACGTGTCATAAGCGTAAACTCCCAAGCGGAGATACCAGGTCCTCGTCGCTTAAGAAATCTAAGACCTTACCCTTGGAGTGTACAAAGTCTAGCTCAAAGGGGAAGGAAACGGCACGGGATATTCCAGTCGAGAATGTTATCCAGACGGTCCATGATTCTTTTGTGGAATCGTGTTCTTGTCCAATGTAGGTTATTCCCCGTTCAATATATCCCGCTCCAACACCGCTGACGAACGTTCCTCAAGATGTTACGACCTCTTGTATGTCATCTTCCTGTCGCGCCACGTAGATATTAACCGACCACACCAGTGCGACCCCATATAACATCATGCCCGTGGGTCTCGTCGCGATTCCATATGGAGGCCAAAGCTAACGTCTCGCTCAGTGCGGTCATACAGTGTGCGCGGCTTGTTTGTGTGATTGGGTAGATCAAAGTGTACGTGCCGTCGACCGCGTTTCCTTCAGAGTAGAACTAAAACACTGCGCAGCGCCACGACGCAAGCTGCCCAATATGTCGACAGGCCCTCAACAACAAAACGTCACTCTCCAGGAACTATGCCCTCGAATCAGTGATGGATCAGCAAGCAAGGATTCTTGCCATCCACGGGTACCCAGGGTGGGAGCCACTTGGGGCAGAAGTCCTCGCATGGACTGAACGGAAAATGTGACTGCCACATATCTTGCACGTCGTAGGAGAGTGCTGACTGTTCACTCATAACAGGAGCTTCCAACGTGAAGCCTCCGCGCGTCTTGCGCGAGTTACAACACAGCTCGGCGTAATACCCTCCGCTCTCCCCTCACCGCCGGTCAACAACTCCAATCGCCGCCGACGTAGGGACCGGGGTAGGGACCGCGATCAGGTCATTGAGATCCGAGCCTTTGAAGTCGTTCGCACTAGGCCTTAGAATCTAGCTACCATAGTACCATCTCATTGCGCGCGTGTCGCGCCTCATATGCCCTACATCACTCATCGGAATTGACTGGTTTTGCAAGAACTGGAGTAAACCCAGCCCTGAAATTCACTGCAAACTGTGCTTTAACGTACACGGTTGGACAAGAACGAAGGGAACAAACAGGGGTTTAAAGGTGAAAGAAATATCAAACGAAAATAAGGAAAGAAAAAACACGTGAAACCAACAATGTACAAACAGGTCGAAGACACTCGAGAACCGATATGCTGTGCGGCGGGTAGGATAGCGGGAGATCGTTGCGTGTGGGAGTGTAATAGGAAGGACTGGGCGACTGTGCAATTTAATCGCCGTTCCGGCGAGATCTAGGCTAATCAAGACAGAGATATAGGAAAACAGATAGCTGCAGCAAGGAGATGAGGAACTTTCAATGTACGAGCCACAATGAGGCGCGATTAGAGCCCGAGATCTGATATGACTCTAGTCACACCGTCGACCCCATCGTCAGCGTATTGGGGTCGGTGATTCCGACTGGACATGACCGGTGACCGATTCGCTTTGGGTGGTCCATACACGCTGGGGAACGACGGTGCCGTCGCTGACGGTGGTGTTGAAGTTGGCCCAATGTCTCCTATCGATGTGGTGGGCGAATCCGGTGGAGGGTAACGCGACGCTTCCGTAATCTTGGACAGAGAGAACGTCAAATCGAGCGATTGCGCACGGTTTGAAAGTGACCTCGGCTTGGAGAGGTGGTCCTTAATCTTTGATTCCAGGAGTGAATCGGACCCGCGCTTGGTTACGTCTTCCTGGTGCCTCGCGCGGCCAGGGATACCAGATCCCTTTAACTGGTTATAAGTCGCTATACCAAGGAGAGTGGACATAAAAACGTACAATAGGTGGTGGGAGGGGATGCCAATAGTCCGACTGCGGCGTCATGTACGTCGAATCATCATCGTCCTCGATGGAATAACTGTACGTTGCCGGAGAATTGTCGAACAACGCCTTGACATTTGGGGAGGAGTTGGCAAGACGCAATCTCCTTTCCACAGACCCATTGACGTGAGACCGTCCAAAGTCGGCAGAATCTACCATAGAATTCAGTGTCAGAATAGGGAGTGGGGCGGAGACACCTACCTCCACGGGTCCTAGGGTGTGACAATAGCTTGCTGTCAAAGTGTGGGAATGCATCCGCGAAGGAGTCACCTCGTTTGTGGACACGGGTGGGGGCAACAGGGTACATGTGAATGTTGTGAGTGACAAAGAACTGGTCTAGCATTTCCTTGACGGTAGACGTAGACTCCTTCGCTGACTGGAGACAATTGAGCTTGAACCCTTCGACCAGCTCAATGTTCTGCCCAGCGGATGGGGTCCTGACCATTGGTGTGATGGTGACTTGATACTCTCGGTTGATAGAATCGACAAAGTTCTTGTACTCCTGCGATTTGCAAACACGAGCGAGATCAGGATTAGGAGGGAAAGTGACTTCGTCTTCGTAAGGAACCAAGTCCTAATGAGCCAGGTAAGAAAGAATAAAATGGGGGATCGGAATGGCATACCAAGAGCCTTGATTGAGCGTTCTCGATTTGTTGTTCTGGACCGTAAATCGTTACGACGTCTGATCCACTCTCGCATGCGGGGAAGGTTATGCGGGAGTTAGTTTTAGATTCGATATCCTCGATATTGACGTGTTTCTCCCCAAGCAATTTGCGATGAAGTTGATGAGGAATTAGTACTGTCTGGTTGATGAAGTCGCGATCCTGGGTGCCCCTTCATTAGTAACTGAAAACGGAGGTGGCAATGTGCAAACCTTCTCGTTGACTAGTTCCATAACCGAGAGTTTCAAACTCTCGAGGTTCATATGATTCTTGAACGGTGTTCGGGCAATGACATTGTCCTCGTTGTCAGTATAGCCACCCAGCTGAGCAAACTCCTCAGCATTCGAAAACTTGACGTAAACTCCGTATTTCTTCATGATCCGTTGAATGCTCCGCCCGCCAACACCGATGATCCGCTTATGGTATGATTCCGGGACGTGGAAAGAGATTTCCGAAGGAAGTTCTTCTTGAAGGAGAGCGAGACCTTGAAGAACGGAACCGTCGCTGCCAGAAATCTCAATGTTGAAGTTGTGATCGTTGAGCGTCTCGAATTTGATCTTGACGTTGCTGGTCTGCATGATTTTGTTTATCTTTCCGTTCTTCTTTCCACTAATGAACTCGCGGTGCTCATTCGCAAGCTCTATCTGGAAGCGGATCTCGTGTTGGTAGGCCTAGCAGAAAGGCACAGTCAGCGTGAGTAGCCAGAACCAAATCGACTGAGACAAGGCCAGTACCTTGAGAACCTCCTGGTCCATCAAGAATGCAACGGCACCCCGGACCTCGTTTTCTGTTCCGTGAATCTCAAAGTAGTTGTCCTTGAACGTGATCTCTGCTCCGAAGTTGGAGGATATCTGGATCATGAATGGTTGGACTGCCTGATGGTGAAGGGGGGCTTGCGGGAGAAGGACGTTATACTGGATGGGCAACAACCAGAAACCGACCCAATAATAAGCACATGCCTACCGCGCCGAGTCAGTCGCGTGCGGATGTCCGGATAGGGTGTGGAGCATACCAGTTGCATTATTGAACGGATCGTCCTTGAAACATTTACCGCGTGGTCTCCATAGACAGTGATAATGCTCGTTGAGCTTCCAAGGGTCGGGAAGCGGACGAAGGTGGCGTTATCGTTCATGATCGCAATAAGGTCGTCAACGCGATCGGAGACAAGCCAGTCTAGCTTGCGTGGCTGCAGAATGGCATCTTGTGGTATCACTTGTTTCACCTGCGCAGACGTTAATCCTAGTAGGTTCAAGTCGTGGAGAACGTTGACAGTACCTTGGTGTTCATGAGATTGCTCAGCATCTCTTTGGCGCGTCGAACACCAAAAGTTTCGCCCGTAATCCATATCCTGCTTTGATATTGTCGGAGGGAAGGGATGCCATTTAAACCGTAATTGTCATAATTGGTAAGACCAAGCATCGGTGAAGGGAAATAGATGTTTGTGCTGGTTTGCTCTCGGATGCCCCTAAGCGCGGTTCGCTTACGACCGGCAGTGATGCCGTGAAGGATCTGGTCGATCTCCACGAAGTCGGACGCAAGACCGGCCTTTGTCGGGCGGGTGAATAACCACGAGGGAAAAGAGAATGAGGGCAACTCACAAGCTCGTCGACCATAACCAGTAGCCGGACACGGGCGAGATCCACCGCATCATGACATCCCTTGACTTTGAAGTTGCATTCGTTTGGGTTGGAGTTAATTCCACCAGGATCATTAATGTTCCCATTGACGACGGCGATGTGAGCGAGGGTTTGTGCCGCAATCTCGTCCAATCTCCTGCGGACCTCAAGCCTGAGGGTGGGGTTGCCAGTAAGGGAGTTGTCAAGTATGTCAGATCGGTTGACCTTGACGACTTTCATTACCTGGGGGGAATATGCGAGATCAGCGAAAGGGTCCGAGAGGAATGTATGCTGGTGAGGATAACACACATTTTGTGGGGAGCCTTTGAGAAGAGTCTCCCTTGCGAGCATTGCCTGGCGTGTCATGCCAGAGATACAGTAGTTCCAAGAAAGACCATCGTCCAGGGGGTTAGGGGAGATATTGACCGCGTGCTGGTGCGAGGCCATGACAACATTGGTATGGATTGCGGCCTGGAGGGTGTCGTACTCTTCCTGGTTGTAGAAGGGCTGGGGTTGGTTATTTGGATATCGAAAGCCGTTTTGATGGCCGTTCTGGATGTTTTGGAACGGAAAGTCTGGCGAAGCGATGTTTTGGAAGTCATAGGGGCCGGGGTGGGCTGGTTTGGGGGGTCGACGGGGAAAAACGAAGGAAGTGGTGTAAATGTCCATCGCGGATGATGCGTCTGGGAGAGGGAGAGAGGTGGAGATGAAGATGGAGGGTGAGGGGTGGACGCAGTTGGTGGACGGTTACAGTGAATGGGAGAGAGGGGGTATTGGACGACAAATGGTATATCAGGAGTTGGGACAGGAGAGTGGCTGGAGTCGGTGACCACGTCTAACTCATATATTATTATTGTAAAGGATAAAAAAATTAAAAAAAGACAGGAGTCGATTTTGGTCGCCTGTCTTCTGTCCAAGTCCCAAGGGGCACGGCGGCGAAAGGGGAAGAGGTCAAGCAAGACAATCGGAGCTTGAATCACCGTCAGAGATCAAACCCCTCTGCATGTTGCCAGTCATCCTGGACGCTATCAGGGTCAAACAACTTCTGGTAGCACGGGTGACCCTTGCGAGAGAAATGCTCGTACGGGTCCGAGCCCAGAAGTTTCCCACCGCACCTATAGCAAAAGTGTTGCGAGCATTTTCCGCAAGTCATCTGTGACTCGGAAATCAGCAGCCGATCACGCAGCAGGCGAACGAAATAACATACATGGTTACACCCCATAGACTTTTCCGTGTGCACTCCACACCCTGGGCAAGCCATCGTAGACTTGTCCAGCCACTCCCTGTTCGCCCTGTCTTCTTCGAATTGTCGTACCAGCTTCTCCAAGTTCCCCTTGCCAAATCTTTGCTGTAGAATCGCCTTCTCCTTAGACCCTTCCCCCAGCTCCATGTACTTGAGCACAAACTCCTCGGAAAATGCGAGGGGACAATTAGTGTGTGGCCCGTGCCTTTGGGGCTAAAGCTTAATGTCTGCACCCTAAAACGTTTCTGGTCGGTGGACGTACCACGTTCTCCGGCAATACGCGCAAAATGAATAATCACAGGCCGTGCACGTCCGTAGTCTCTCCCATCCGCTCCCGCTCTCCACCTGCGCCGGCTTTTTTACCGGATGCTGGCAGAAACCCATCGGGCAGTGAACCACGGTTGGGTCTGTAACACCGATGTCAGCACCAAAGCATACACCCACGAGCAGCATACCTTTCTCGAGCTCTTTCTTCTCCTTTAGCCATTTCCATCTCGTCACCTCCTCCGGACTCACCACCCTTCGGATATCTTCCTCCAATGCCCTAGCCCCTTGCTTTACGCACCCAGGATCGGGACAACCAACGCGGTCCACGTCCCCTTCCGATATGCAGAGCCCCCAGAATTCGATAAGGCAGGCTCTACAAAACACATGCCCACATGCTAGCGAAATGCACTTGGCACCTTTGATCGAGCTCATGCATACCTCGCACGCATAATTGGTTTGTGAGAACCTCTCGAGACGTGTCTTGGTATCAAAGGACGTCAACCTTTCTGCAAGTAAAGTTGGGGCCGGGTGTTTGATCCTGCGTGAATGAGAACCCGCAAACCGCCCGACCAAATTGAGTGGGGGCACTCACAGAACGTTGCCGTTTGTCATCATGCCCAACATTCCCAGACAAGTGTCCGCCGCTCTGACCATCTCCACCCAGTCATACAAGATGGCTCTTCCTTCTCCGCCGCCCTGCTCCCGCTCAACCTCCCAAACACTCAGCAGAGTCCTTTCGAGTAGTTCGAGCTTTTCTGCGGGCAGCCAACCATAAGCCTCATGAAGTCCGGAGATAATTGGCGGTCGACGAAGAGGATAATCCATGGGAAGAGTCAGGGACAGTGTAATTGGCGGAAGCGTAATTAGCGACAAGGGAGATTGAAGATTGCAATCGGCACGGGGGTCCTGCTGAGCTTGTTCGTCTGAAGGTATAATCATGACCTTCTGAGACGATTCCTCGGTAACCTCGACGGGTATCTCAAGGTCAATCCGTCCCCCGGCCGCGTACTGGCTATTCAAGAGAAGGTCCGGGAATATGGACTTGATACGTTTCAGTCCGTATCCACATAATCCATGAGAAATATGTGAACCACCCACCTCAAGAACTTCCCATTCTTCCCTCCGCATCGCTTCACAGGTCCCCTCGTCAACGAAGGACGCTTCTTGGGTTTCAGGCATACTATCAGTGGTGCTCCGAATCCAACACGCTAGGCGGAATCTTCTGAGTCCTTCCAGTCCCTGTGGCACGCATTTGGTAAGCATGGCAGCAGTGTGATCGATGGTCTCCGATTGGTCCGGATCCGTCCCATCCGAAGTTATAGTCAAAGTACCTCAACAGGTATATCCGACGAGTACGCGACTAATTGGTAATCCAGGGGATCTCGTACAGCACAAAATCAAACATCTCCTGCTCAAGCAACGTCTGATACTCGCCAACAAAGTCTTCATTGGTGCCGCCGGACCCCTTCGCCCCTGCAACTCGCCCAAATCGTGGTCCAAGGTAGGTAAAGTGAGCCTGGAGTTGGCCGAGCATTTTCTTCGAGTATTTGGGATCTGGCTACGAGCATAATCGTCTCAGCGAAGCCTCCTCAAGGAACATTGGCTCACTTTAATGGTCACTCCTGTGTAGTTCGCAGGTAATCCATAACGGAGCACACTTTCCACGAACAGACGTAAAACCTTGAGGTGTACCAACAGCTGGAACGCCTCGGAGAAGTTTGTACGGGCCAAGCGGAGCAATTCCGTCTAAGACAAGACGACCGTCAGCGGCGTAGGATGCCGAGCTCGAGAAGGTAATACCCATAATTCCTTCTCCGTCACGTCGGCAGCTTCGAGCTCTTCCCTCTGTGTGTGGATGCTTTCCTCAGAAAATACGAAGTCCCTAACAACGAACTTGCTCTCCCTGCACTTGTTTACGAACTCGTCGTGCACGCGTCGGAAAATCACGACGCTGAACAGCGTGTAATCTTCATCAGACGTTAGAGATCTGTGGGACTGGGTTCAGATTTGCTAGATCATGGCACAGTAATCTGTGCGCACAACGAAGAGCGAGAAACCACCATGGAGGTAAGTCTCTCGTACTTGGAGTTCCACTCTTTCACGAGATTCCTGTGCAAATTGTCAACGACGCAGGAATCGTAAAACCAGATGACCCACTTGGGTACGGCGACGAGCAACGTTTCCATGTACTCAGAGTCTTGGATAAAGTTCTCCTTCGTCACGATGTCGACCAAAGAACGAATGGAAAGGTTTCCTCTGTACTTTGGACGTGAAAGAGATCGTCACAAGCCCAAGGGGAGGTCTTACGTCTTCTTTCGCTGCATTTGAACCAGGGAACCTTTGGCAAGGTTATAATTGTTTAGTTTCGACTTCATGACGTTATCTATCGAAGTCAATTCCTTTGGATAAACGGTGATCCTTTGTACAAAGTCGTAAAGCCGAGAGCACGTACCTTGGCCAATGTTTCGACGATCTCCTTCAAGCTCTTATGAAGGACGTATCTGCCCTCGTTCCAACTCCAATCATTGAGCAGGTACTCGTCTATCGGGCGTTCTTCGACGAGGATGTGCTGAGCCAGCCTAGAGGGATCATTGTTGAGGAGATTGCGCAGAATGTCAACAATCTTTGCGATAGTCTGGGTGAAAAACGAATCCTGTTTCGGAAGTTCTTCAGAAAGTGATATCAGACCCTCGAGGGTCCCCGTCTAGATGTGTTGAAGGAAGAAGAGATATGGTTGACCTCGGTGCCACTTCGCGGCAGAGAGACGGGAACGTACTTTGAAGGCAGGAATTTGAAGTTGGGCAAGCCCATTGGTGGGCAGAGACTTTGAAGAAAACTTTGTCTGTATCTCCTGGACAAGACCTTCCGAGTCGCCGTCCTGAGGTACGCTGAGGAGCCAGGTGCTCTGATCTGATGGCATAGCGGTAGCGGTATGAGTTCGGAAGTGGGTGCATCCTATGTAAACTACACTACGGTCAAACAGCGAAGTGAAAGATCGTGCATTGGTTTCATCGCCATCGTCGTTATATGAACCGCCTCGGGCAACCCTTGGCCCTGTCGGTGGAACCCTTGGGCAAAATCTTTGAATCCTCAAAGCTGCTGACGATGTGCAGCACCCACTCCTGACTACCATTCTCACCGGCGAGCAGCCCTCGGCCTTGGTTTTGGGAGTTAATAAGGTCTACTCCAACCTCGCAGTAGAGGGGGAGTAATTCTACAACAGTCTCCGTGATTTGACCGAGCAGCATGCGTCCCTCCCAATATCGATGGCCGAAGTGATTCTGGTAGCGAACACCGCGAATGATGTCTGGAATGTATTTGCTCAACCCTGTGCCAATGTCCTTGAGCTTGTAGGGGAGTAAAGGGGTTGAGGGTGGAGAAAGCTATGGCCGTTAACAATGGTGGAGCGGACCTTGTAGAGAGTACCGAATGCCTCTGCATCCTCCTCATAGGTGACAACCAAGGCCCACTCTTTAAGAGAGAGTTGGGTCAGGCCTGACACCCAAATGAGCCACAGGCATGGTGGCATCACTGCCGAGGGCGGTAATTGGCCCTGAACCTTAGGCCCGACAAGGGCAAGAGGTAACACAGCGGGGAGTTGATGGGTGGTAGAGTTGCGAGATGAATGTGGGACAAAATACCGTCTCCCAAGGTGAAATACTGGGGATCAGGCTGGTCACCTCACAGAATTCCGTCTCAAACCAACTTCCCCAGATACCGATACCATTCCCACGAATCCCTTTATTTACCTTCCAGCAACGGACGAAAAGAGGGGGAGACTTCCCGGCTGTCGTGAGGGCATCCGCCTCGAGAACTAAGGCTTCCTCATGATCCCCCATACTCTATCGACGTTTCCCTTGATCGTCTATCTTCACACCCAATCTCCTCCCTGGTTCGCCTCGATGGATCTCGGCTAGGGAGCGGCACCGCGATCACTCTGTGATCGGGGATACTCACCCCTCTTCCGGCCAATGCAGCAAGATTTTCCGTCGACGTCCCAGGATCTCATCCGTGCTTTGAGAGCGCCAGCAGACCCCCCTAGCGGCCATGCGTCCTCAAAGATACGGATTGCTTCCCAGGCCTGGTCTCAATCCACGCTTTATTTCCCCAACAAGGACCAGGTGATCGCCGACTGGATACTCACCCGTTTCCTCAAGGAGAAAGACAAACCGAAGTAAGTCACACCCGACTCTGTCCCATCCCGCCTCAAGTTACTTCCCCCAGTTCGTCCAACCCTATTTTGTGTGCGGACCACTGGCAACTTCTTTCCTATATCATATGTTGCAACGACATTGAAGGTTCCCGGCGCGTCAAGGCATGGCTGACCCCCCTACTGAACCGCACTCCATTGGCACCCATCTTCATCGCATTCCTGGACCAAGTATCTCGTCTACCCCCAGAGATTCAAACAACCGTTTTCACCTCGTTCAGCCCGTGTTTCTCTTTTATGTGGCCACTGGCAAAACATAAAATCAGTGTAGAGACGCTGCTGGAATGTTTTTCTGCAACCCTGAAAATTGTTTACTTGGATGCAAACCAAAAGTTGACACAACCACGTGCTGCAATGTATTTGGCCGTCGCAAACACCTACCTTTCCGCCTTGACCCGCGCATCGAATCGTAAAAAGGTTAGTCCTAGATGTCCCTTGTTACACACCCTTCGATGATACGATGTCACCCAGCTTTCTTCCACCTTCCTGTTGAACCATTTCGAGCCCTGGCTCCGCTGCATCCCTATTTTCTGCAGCTCTGGACTTATAGATCTCTACTCCGCTGGGGCCGAAACCCTGTTTACCCCGGAAACGCTTCGCCAGTTAGCCGATGACCCCGCTACCAATCCAGTAATTCAGTCACTTTCGCGAATCGATTCCGCGATTACACTACCCTCCTTACCGGCCCTTTTGGAATCTTTTCACGAGTTCACAAACCGCAACCGTACCGGTCTTTTCTCTCACCCGCAGCAGGCAACCCACACCATAACCGACAATATTCGGGCCTCGACGATCAAATTTTACAATGCCTGCGATGGTCTGATCTCCATGCCCCATGTCGAGGTCTCGGACGTGTGGGATGCGCGTCTCCAGTTACTGTCCGTCATAGAGGAGAGGAACGTCTTCTCTGGTGCCCAACAACAGTTAAAACTGATGTTGTCTGAGAAGTGCCGCCTCACCGTGAACGAACTGCATTCTCGTTAGTCCTTTTACGATCATAATGTGTTCCGGCTGTGACCCTCCTGTCCCCAGAAACGACAGATAGTACAGAGCAGATCCTCGACGTGATCTGTTGTTTTTCTAGAATTGACTTTGATTTGGTTTCCCCGTGCGTCACATCTGTACTCCCCGTCGTGGCGAAGGTATGTTCTGGAATCCACGTCCACGAACGACTCATTCCCCCCTGACGATTACCTCATAGCTCTCGTCTTCATCAAAAGCAGCGGCCGAATTTCTCGGCCTTGGACTTGATCATCACAAGAAAGCCAGGACACTGCCTGCCTACTTCTCCATGATTCTCGATGCCTTGGAACAGACTACGGATAGCGTTGACGGCAGTCAACCGTTCAACACTTATATAACCATCCTTGGAGGTCCTATATTCGAGGACTCCCATGTCGAAAAACTCAGGAGCGCTTTGCGAGGCTTCCTGACTCCCGGTCAATGTCTCGGATTTCTTGCGCAGACGAAGGGCCTACTAGAACGAATATGCTCCGAACCTCCCAGGCAGCAGGACATCCCAGACTCGGAAAGCCCCAAACGTTCTCGCAAGCGACGGAAACTGGACCCTGAGCCCACGAGGTATTCACCTGTCAAAGCCATCAATTTTGCTTACGTGTGCAGCGTCATCGCAATCGCCTGGTCGTCGTTACCCGTCCACTCACTTACGGATGAGTCCCGATCGGAAGCTGTGAACGGGATCCAAGGGGTGAATACGAGCGTCATCACACCTCTACTCTCTGCAGGACTCAAACGAGAGCGTGGTGAGGGGTGGGGTGCCTCACAGTTGTGGTCGCGGGATATCATCACCTCTTCTGCTCTGAGACTGCGATACACTTTATCCGTGTGTACCCCGCTCAGCTTTCGGCCCGCGCACGACACCAAGATGGAGTCGAGGATGCTTAAGTTACTCGAGTCGTCTGATGTTCTGCCAGAACTGAAAATCGAGATCGTGAATCATACATTCTTTCTGTAGAAATATTCCCTTACTAACTTTTTTCCTCAGGGGCGGTCACTTCTTATGAGCGCTTCATTGGGGACACTCAAGGATGTAGAGACACTCGTCGAGAGGTTGCTATCCTGCATAGAACCCGTTGAACTGTCTGACGGCGAAGGCTGGGGCGGCAAAACATTTCAGCTCTCGCGAAGTGACGGAGGTCCGCAACAGTTGGGGGTTGCTCTACTGTATATCCTTTCCCATCGTTGGCTGCCCACATTGAGGTATGGGTCACTTGCACCATTAGCGTGATACAAACTGATCAATCACAGTGACGCAGCCACGGCAGAGGACTTGCAACGCTTCGTTCGTCTACTGTTTTCCCCGATCTCTGAGGGGCACATGGCCAAAGGTACCTCTGTACAAGACACCGAAATTTTCATGGCCATCACGTCCCTGCGGTCCCCCGCCTTCTGGGAGCTCCCGGAACTGCGCTGTAAGTGGCCCTTTGCGTTTTCGTGACCTGATCCCTTACGTCGGTTTGGCAGCTGCTGTACTCGTCTATCTTAGCGAGATGACATCTCACCTGGACGCTGCTGACGTAGCCAAAACGTTGGAAAATCTTCCCCCCTCACCCGACTTTTCGCTGGACATCCATAAGGTTCAGGCGGCTTATACCATCCTCAGATATACCCCAATGGAATACATCCCTAAGAGTGCTAGGATTGGTCTGACGAAGAAGGCCGTTGTCTTTGATGCACGGTTGATTTCAGCGCTGAAGCCCGGTCCGGCGCATAACGATCTCATGGGTGTTCTTTCTCTCTCCCGAGAGTATATAAGCAGATCCATAACGCATGCCGCGGTTTTCGACAGACTGGTATTGTACCATCTCCTTCCATCAGAATCCAGCTGACTCCTTTTGAGGAAACGGACGCGGTCACGAAGTACCTCCTCGACCCAAGGTGGGGCACCCCCACAGACTCCCCAGCCTTCCTCAGCGCCATAACTGAACGGCTGATCGGTACGCACTTAAAGTGCGTGGCTTTGCCCTTACCTTGAGTGTACCTAGTGCTCAATCTGGGTCGTCGCAGCGCCGTTATAAAATCATATCGGCCCGACGATGAACTCGGGATGATTACCATTATCGAGAGCGTGCAGCCCACCGCAGAGTCTTCGCAAAGTGTCTTCCGGAAAACGCTTCTCACGATTGTTCTCGAGACTGTGATGCGTAGCTTTCAAGTGTCCAAGTGAGCTCTGTCGTTCCCTCTGGTTCCACTCTGCTGATGTCCCCCAGACTTTCATTTCGCATTCGCCACAGCCTCCGCTCCCTGTTTTCCTCGGCTCTCGATGCCACTGAACAGCATATCATTCATTTGACTTCCACCGACACGTTTCAGGAGAGGGACATCGCTCCCTTAGCCACACACCTCAAGTTGTGGTGCACTCTGATCTCGCTGAGAATCTGGATTTCTGACATCGGTAAGATTCATGGCGATGTCTTCAGGACTAATGTCTAACCCACTGCTAGATAACCCAGTGCCAAGGCTTGCGGCAGTCGTTACAAAGAAGATACTTCCCTACAGGAAAAGCGAGCCGGCTTCCTCGTGGTCGACATTATGCAATCGCGCCGTCCTTGTGTCACTATCCGAGCTTTCCACTGTTTCGGTGGACGAAGCGCCTCAGGCATCGGAGGGTTTTCTCGCCATATACCTCTCTCTCATCCGTAGAAATATGGCACCTGGTTCGTTGATTGACCGGCCTGTCCGATCCCCCCGCTGATTCGGTGTAGGATTGAGCGACCTGGCCGGAAGTGCCATGCCATTCCAGTCGTTACCTGTCCACGTGTTTGAAACCGTCTTAACCAAGATCTCAGAATTTTGCTCGGAGACGACCACAAACTTAGCGGACGTGGTTTCGATGGTTTGGTTATCCCAGGTGCTCTTGCGGAGTGCTCCAGAAGGTCTGAATACCCGTACTCTGCCCTCACGGTTTATTCACCAGCCGCCGTAGGAACAATGAAAGTGACACAGAAGCACACTACGAGTTCCCTTCATCTATTCTTAAACCGACAGGAACTGTGGTGTAAGGATATAAGCGCATCTCTGGAAATCTGTAGGTTCATTTCCAGTGTTTGCACAGAAAGAGTGGGTGGTATTCCTCAACTTTTCCAATAACACGACCCACATACCTTCCACGCAGCCCGCAGCGTTACGACCTGGCGATATCATGTTGACGTGGACCGTCATCTCCAAGTTTCTCTCCGGCTCTGAAAACCACGATTCATCGACGTCTACGGATATTTTCCGAGAAATAGTAGGCACCACTAGTGCCTTGATTCGACACAGGAGGGATCTCGTCCTTCCTTCACTACCACACCTCAGCATGGTTTTACAACGCATGGTGGCAATGGTACGGGCAGTCCGCCCCGGACTGGGAGCGAAACAGACGAGGACTGTTGCAAACAGCTTCCCATTCTGGGTCAACAGCAGAGAACCGCTAGGAGTCTTGGAGGTCAAGATTCTCTCGAGACTCCTTACATCACTCACAACCAAGACAACGGTCCGGCTCGTTGGATCCGCGCAGGAAAACCAGAAAATGGAATCTCTCGCCAGGCCATTTGGCAAGCACGCTTCGTTCGTGCTCGTAGCCTACGTGCGGGCGATGAACGACCCACTCTGCGTGGTATATGCGGCCACCAGGAAGGAGCTGTACCCTGGGTTGTTTGCGTTGTGCGAGATGTTGAGTGACCACGATAGGGAGGCGATGATGCTATCCGCCTTGGACGGAGGTGGGAAAGCGACGATGAAAACACTTTGGAATGATTACAAAAAGCAGAAATACGTAGGACAGGGTTGAAACGTTGAAGTGCCTGGCGGTGTATGCATTTTGCCCGATTTAGATCCCGTAAACCCGACGCGTCTCTTTGACCCAAACCCCTACCGACCCATTGTAATCTAAAAAGCAATGTCCACCGACGCAACCTCGGCCGACAAACCCGCCTCCTCTGTGTATGTCCCATCCGTTATGTCGCGTCGCGTTAACCCAAATGACGCGTTATTGTAGGGAGAGCACCGTAACGCCCACCTCTGCTCCAGCCCTTGAAAAAGGCAAAGAAAAGGTCGAAGAGGTAGACGGCGAAGAGGACGAAGAGGACGAAGAGGAAGACGAGGAGATGGAAGAAGAAGAGGAAGAAGACGTAAGCCAAGTTCAGATGCCCCAACTGCCTTCAACCGACTGAAGCTTCTTCACAGGAAGAAGAAGAGTTTGAAGAAATCGACCCCAGTGTCATCCGCTCAAGGCGCACTCGTGGTATCAAAGTGGACTACACGTCCAAAGAGGCTTTGCGTAAGGCTGGCCTCAAACTCGATGATGCAGAAGAAGAGGATGAAGAATCTTTCGACCATGGCGACGACGCTATGAAGGAATAATAGATTTGGATCGTTCAACTGTACATCTACGGTATTCCGTCTGTATGGTGGTGTAACCCAATGTGGACGTTGTTCATTGTACCTGTAAACCGACCCCCCGAAAGTGGAATCCGACCCGTCGTCCACCGAGTCTATCGGTGTCCCCGCCGCATGATTTTCTAGGGAATGAGTAGGCCATTCATGGGGTTTCTACCGCCTGTAAACCTCTTGGTATATACTCCCAGCGGTGGTCGAGTTTCCTTCCGCAAGAGGAGGTGGAACAAATCCTGCAGCCTTCTTCCCCTCTACGATGGTTTTGACCAGAGCCAGGAAGTCGTCGACTGCTCGATCTTCGGTCTGAATATGAACGATGAGCCTTGAGCCTCTGACTGTAATTGGTTCTGGAAGGTTTTTCGCGCGTTCTGAAATCTCATCATACTCGATCCCCAGGGGAGTGGGGTCGAAGAAGATCTGGATCGCGCTCGTTGAGAAGAACAACCAAAGATAGGAAAAATCGACATGCCATGCAAGTGTCTGCACTTAGGATCTGAGCGCCAAGTTCCCTCAGTCCTGCTTCAAGTTTGCGCGCAAGAGCATGGACACGGGGTAACTGAGGGAAATTGTGGTTGAGAGCATAAGCTGCGCACCCAGCAAGCAATCCAATCTGTCGCATGCCGCCCCCAAAAAGTTTACGGAACCACCGTGCTCGAGTGACGAAATCCTTCGTTCCGACAACACAGGACCCCACAGGGGCGCCTACGGAATACCGTGAACAGTGCATGCTCTGAAGTTCCCGTTATACTCACCTAGCCCTTTACTGAAACACAGGCTGACGCTGTCGAATGGATCACAAAGTTCCTTTATGGATGTACCAGTTTCTGCTGCGACGTGCCACAGTCTCGCGCCGTCGAGATGCATTTTTATACCTTCCTTCCGTGCGAACTCTGATATGTTGATGATTTCTTCCTGAGGGAAAATGGTCCCGTGGAGGGTGTTTTCCAAGGCGATAACACGTGTTGGCGCACTGTAATGACCAATCAGCACGCATGGACATGACCGTGATTCACAGTTTCATACAGGTGGACGTCGGAACCTTGGACGATGAACTGCGTCATGTCAGATAACGTGAGATGGTGCCTGTTGGAGGGAATCACGGCAACGGTGTGAGCTCCGGAGTGAAACGCGGCGCCTCCGGTCTCGTATCTCTTCAGGGTGAACACATAACCAGGAGACAAGAACGCGGAGACATACTTGTTGATGTGGGACCGGTAGTCGCACAGCACGGAGTACGGAGGTTGGACGAGATGGGTCCGTAGGGCAATTTGGTTGGACATGGTCCCGGACGGCACAAACAATGCGGCCTCTTTGCCCGCGAGTTTCGCGATATGCGCTTCCAGGGAATTTGCAGTGGGTTCAAAGTAGACATCGTCGCCCAGTGATGCCTGGAGGGCGTAGGCATACATATCCTTGGTCGGGGCTGAAAGGATGTTTATTTCTAGGATGTGGTAGAGCGCCCATCATCTCACCCGTCAATGTATCCGCTATGCCCCATGTTTAAGATATGGTGCTGCGATGAGCAGACCGGAATACTTACAAACAAGGTTGCGGGAGATGGTCTTGTACTGCTTAGGGTGATCACCCAGGTCAGATATGGCGGCAAGCATATCGAACTTGACCTCATCTGCGACGGCAAGTCTGGACTTCTCGAGCTCGGTAGACATTGTCAGGTAGGTACGCCTGGGGAGGAGAAAGGGACGAGAGGCGACACAGAGGTATGAGATATAATGCATATCGCCAATCAGTGATCGGGGAGATTGGGTCGATAATTGAACATTTTCCACGGTGGGGTCGCAGGCAGTCATAACGAACCAGCAAGGGTTTGGACTCGTGACTGATTACCACCGGGATTAGCCTTTTCACCTTGACCTGTTCCTCGACAAAGCCACGCACTGGTAGATGGGAAACGTACGTCCAAAAAAACTCTCGGAACATCCGCTTCTAACCCCCCGCCAGGGAGCTAAAGCGCAGCAGAAGAGGGAGCGTAACTCTGCCCAAAACCCGCAAAAGGGTGGCAAAAGCCAGCTGAAGAGCAATGAGGCCTCCAAGAGTATCGTCTGTCAGACCTGCAGGCAACCATTCGTGAGCCTTTTCCTAGCCCAAAATGCCGATGATCTTCACTGTCATTTTTGCAGATGAGTACCACCCGTGCCCCAGCGTACGTCCTCCCATCTTTTATGCATTCACTCCAGCTGGTTTACACACGGTTGCAGACTCGAGGATCACGCGAAGAGCAAGCACAATAAAACCCTCGCTGAATGTTTCCCAGGAATCTCCGCATGAGAGATACCGGCCATTCGGTGGTCGTCAGATGGGATGGGTTGGTTGAGCATATTTTGAGTTGTGCATTACAGTGGGAGTATGGTATTGATGTGGCACCGTGTACCCGTGGTTTTGAACACAGCTCTACAATGAAGTGAATCCCCCAGCACCACCCGCTGCCGCGCCCATGGTCTGCAACTTCTCCCCCATCTTCTTGTTGGCGTCGAAAAACTTGGCTACGCATCGGTCAATGCAAACGCTCTCGCCTTTGCTGAGTTCGCCGTCCAAGTATCGTTGGTTGACGCATTTTGAATGACATGAACTATGGAGGATGGCGTCAGTGCATGCCGTGAACGTGGACTGTAATGGAGCGCGTTTATTTGACTGACGAGACAATACGGTTGAAGACATCGGTGACGAGTTCGACCCTAAGGGACGGAAAGATTGTCAGTGGACGCGGCGAAGGGTTTTGGCGAGAACTCACTCCTGGATGGCAGCCTCTACGCGCTCACTGGACAAAGGGCCGGCCGAGGAAGGAGCAGCAGGACCACGACCCAAGAAAGACATGACGGTGCGGCTGAAATATGCGTGCGGAAGAGCGTCTGTGTGCCCGATCAAGCACACGCGATTTTTTCTCGGCTGCGTCCCGGACGAAGAGCACTTGGACAATGTCCGTCGACCAAATCCCGGTAAAAGTCCACCGGTGCAGGTTCGTCGACTATCTCCCTGCCGCAATCACCGCCCTCGCCTTCCCACCACTTCCTCTGCCCTCGCTCAAGGGAAAGGCTAAGGCAACTTCACCTCTCAAGTTCCCCCACTTGGCCATCGGACGTGCCAATGGAAACATCGAACTCACAGAGTGGTCAAATAACAACCCCGCTGACCAGGCACCCCAGGCGTGGGTAGTGCTGAAGGTATGCTGTCGTCGTTCCTTTTCATTGTCGCCTCACGAGTGATCGAGTTGTTGTAGACTCTATCTGGTCCTTACCCGTCAAAAGTGGACACCCTCACCTTCACCTTACGACATCCAGAAGACTCGAGTCCAGGAGATGTCCCGACTCTCAGCGACCTTCGGCTATTCAGTACCGGCGGCGGAAGCGAGTTACTGGAATGGGACCTCTCAAAGGGCTGCGTACGGGTAAGCACCTCGCATGCACGCACCTTGAACCAGAGATATTAACGAGATTTATCAAGAGGACAATAAACTCAACTGGGGGAGCTATTTGGTCCGTTTCAGCGAACCCCAAGTCCACGATTATCGCTCTTGGGTGTGAAGATGGCTCTATCCAGTTGTTATCTACCGAGCACGATAGCCTCTCCCACCTGCGCAAGCTCGGAAAAATCAAAACCCGCCTTCTCAGCATTGCTTGGGGTCCCCCAACTCCTCGTGACAGTCGGCCCTCTACTGGAATCACTCCAGAGTCGGACGATAGTTCCGATGATGAAAATGATGACTGGTTGGATGGCTGGCTTGTAACTGGGTGTGCTGACAGCAGCATCCGAAAATGGGATCTCGCTACGGGCACAATCACAAACAGACTTACTACAGACAAAACGCGGGGGGAAAGAACGCTCGTGTGGTCTGTCTGCGTGCTTGGGTATGGTCACTGCACACTTTATGCGTCCATCAGAATAACACTCAATACTCGCAGTGACGGAACGATTGTTTCAGGGGACTCCATGGGAATTGTCAAGTTCTGGGACTCCAAAACCTGCACACAACTGAGCACGTTCCAAGCACACGGTGCGGACGTCCTCTGTCTTTGCATCAGTCCCGTAAGCCCCTTGCACTTGGATTGAGATCGAACCTTGACCTGAACTCTTGCCTATGGGGCCACTAGGAAGGGAACACTGTTTACTCTTCCGGCGTCGACCAGAAGATTGTACAATTCTCCAGCGTCGGCGGGTCAGCGTCCTCAAAATCGCGTTGGATTCAGACCTCCTCTCGACGTATGCACTCACATGACGTCCGATCGCTGGCAATCTGGCCTCCCTTCACGCCCCTTCCTCCTTCGCACCGACACAAGTTCCCCGTGAACGTAGCCCCCATACTTGTCTCCGGCGGTCTTGACGTGTCGGTCGTGCTGACACCGGCAGCCATCCCGAGTAGCACAACGGTCTCCAAGGTCACAAATCCGTTGAGTACCAGCGTGGTCGCGACGTTCGAGGACTCGTACCACAGGAAGATGGGTTACAGTACCGGATTTTCTGGAACGGGAAGGATCAAGATCGCGAGGAAGAAACGCTTGGTCCTCTCCGCTCAGGACCAGTCTATCAACTTGTGGCGTATTTTCGATCGGGGTACACACGACGTGGACGTTCCGAACCCTGCGGAGGATGAAGCCGGTCTGGATGGGTGGCAAAAGGTGCTTGAGATGGATCTAAATGTCCAGAGCAATATCGTCTCATGCGACGTTTCCGACGACGGAGGATGGATCGCCATCTCAGACTGGTACGAGGTCAAACTCTTCAGATTAGCCTTTACTGTAAGTCTCTACTCCATCGCGCCGGTTCTGCTGGCTGAGCCGTTTCTCAAGCCTTCAGGGGACGTGGATGTGGCCAGAATAAAAGATTTTCCAGGGGTTCTGGGGGACTCCATCCCTGCGGGGTCCGGGTCGTCGGTCGGCGCAACCGTGCTCAACTTCACCCCAGATTCGCAAAAGCTCGTCGTCTGTACGTCGGAGTCTTCCTTCATCGCCATTTTCCATCTTCCACAGGACGGCAAAAGTCTGCCGCGACTGTTGCGTATATTCAACCATCACCGGCTACGGAATGTTTCTCCCAACAATGCACAATCAAACGTGGACCCAGGGGACGGTGACGTATACATGAATGACCTCTCGGATGAAGACATTGTAGTCACCAAACAACTTCATGTGATCCCCGCGATCACCAGAATGGCCATCAGCCAAGATTGTCAGTGGCTAGTCGCCGCAGATGAGATGAAGAGGGTATATGTCTACAACTTGGATTCCCTACAGTACCACTGCGTACTACCAACGTTCCCCCACGCGATCCAAGCCCTCTCCTTCAATCCCTCCGATCACGGTACCCTCGTTATCGGCTTAGCAAACAACGCCATTCACGTTTTCAACGCCGACTCGCGGAAGTTCCCAGACTGGAGTATCGCGTTGTGCGGCAACCTACCCAAACGGTTCACTCATCTCCACGACCCAATTCTGGGGTTGACGTTCAACCCTACCCCTTCCAAGGACGGTTCCGGGAAGGCGTTGTTCTGGGGATTCACGTGGATGTGCAGCGTCAAGCTAGATTCTCCTGCTGGCTGGGGAGGGTTCTCGAAGAAGAGAAGGAGGGAATACAAGACAATCCCGAATGGGGCACCGCAGTCACACGCGAACACCAGCAAAGCACAGGCCAACGTTTCTGCGGAAGATCAAAATAGCCAGACGCAACCGAAGAACTTCACCGTCTTGACATACTACCGCCCGCTCCTTTTCGTCGACTTTCTAGATTGCGGGGAGATGGTTGTTGTGGAGAGGCCGTTAGTGGATGTCATGTCTTCCATGCCGCCGGCGTTTTTCAAACCAAAGTATGGTTCCTCGTGAATCCGCGTATTTACTATAGGCTGCAATTACATTCTCTATTATAACAAGCTTGGTATGCACTCTGGTATGTACGTCTAGAAGGATAGGGGGAAGGGCCAGTGCTGTGAATGAGCATGGGTCATCTTGCACTGCTAGGCGCGTTTTTCGTCGAGTCACGGCGATCCTGCTGCACATTTTCGCTATAAACCACCAATGAGTACGCAGGAAGATGGTACTGGGCGGGAGACTTACGTGGAGTTCAGCAATGATAGGTACAATGTCCAGAATACCCCGCATGTGCTTTGGAATGGTACCCGATATGCCAAGGGCATGAAACGGAAGTTAATTAACTAGCGGGAGGTTAGCGACAACCGGAAACACTTGGAGGGGCACATACCTGGGCGAGTGGCCATACTTGCCAGTTGGCAATGACCGCTTGTCCGTAGAGGTCTTTAAATTTTCCACGGATGTGTTGGGCATCACGGCCCTCCATCAGACCCATAGAAGCCAGGAATATAGCGAGCTACAAATGCATCAATGAGACAACTACATGTGTAACTACCGCCAATACTTACACCAGTGGGTGCCCTGATGCATAGTAGGTAAGCGCTGATGAGCCATCGTTGTTGGATATGGGAACTCACATGAGAAGTTGGTCAGAGGAAACGCGTTTCGTCAGACCGGCAATGCTGACTCTAGAGTTATCGGTGGCTTTGCGTGGCAGCCCAATCCTTAATGGGAACCTTCGCTCAAGGAAGGTGTTCCATCGTCCAATCAGAGGGCCTGGTGTAGTCAGGTGAGATACGAAGTCTGCGTCGCCGTAAAGGACGCACCCATCCCAACTCCAAATATAAAGAAACGAATCGTTCTTGCGGGATCATATATGGGCTGGTGGTACTCATTTCCTTGTGAGTTTGTCTGAATTAATTGGGAGGTGAGGCTGGGGTGGGAAGGAACGGGCAGGAGAGGGACGTACCAGCATCTGGACACTCTGGGCCACTACATCCCCGAGTGCGTTGAGGGTGCCGTTAGTAACGGCGAGAGTATAGTGCGGGTGGGATTCGAAGGATTGCTGGTAAATGCGGGCGAGGGCGACGCTAGACATAGGTTCAAAGTTTTTCGTTTATGAGGGGGGAGGCGGGGGGCGACGGGTGGGGGATGGAGCGGGGGCAGACTGACTATATACCCTTGGTCTTCGCTAGCAAGGTCATACACTCATGCCACTGCTTTCTCGCCACTGCCCCACTAAGTGTCCACGGTGACCACAGTGGAGGGAATGATCCAAGCAATGTGCGGAAGGCGGACGCACACGTGACATCATAGTGTGTTCCGATCTTCGAAGCATCTAACTCTAAGTCTCTAAGCACAAGCATACACACAAGTAACTATTCACAAAAGTCGCAGTTTTCCCGTCACCTCGTTGACCAGAGCTACCGGGGCAGGACCAATCCCAAGCACTGTCGCTGTGTCTTCTGCAACCTCCGTCAACCCCCTGCGTTACAATCGTCGTCAACATTAAACGTTTTTCTGTGGCCACACGACCTACGCGTCTCTGATTAATCGCGCACAAAGGTTCAGACTCTTTGCGATAGCCTCCAATTCCAACAACTGATCCTCCGAGGTTCCTTTCAATGCAATCTTTGCTTGACTAAGTGACCCAAGTGAGCGCCGGTCGAAACGACGTAGGAAGTCACCTACCCTGTACGTTCCCAGTGTCTGAGCAGCTGCTAAACGGTTTGTGTCAGAATCCTCGGATCGTGGGATGGTAGAATACCTTCGGGTTCTTTCTTTCCAGCGCCCTGTAACAAGCAATGGTCGCGTGGCTGCCACCACATCATAAATCCTATTAGTGTATCGTGTGTGGTCGGCATTGAACTCACCCGCATCTGCGCATACAATTAAGTGGAGTCGCGGGCAAAGCGCGAGGCAACTTACTGTGTTGCTACCTTCCCGTTTGTCATTTTCAGATCGGTCCTTACAACCAGCACCTGTGAAGTTCTGTCGGTATTTGGCGCCGGCCTTAGAAGAATTGACGAACCATCTTGCAGGGTTCCATAAAACCAGGAGTTACCGCACAAAGGTCTCCATCCGAAACCTCTTCCACTGAATCGTCTCCTCCCCCCTCTTCTGGAGTTACCACAGTGGGGAGCCGGGTTGAACTTCCAAGGAAGTAGCCAATCGCCAGTGACGTCGCGACAATAATTGCCGGAGTCAACACTGTGTACAAGATGTCTTGAGCATACACCGGTCGCTCCAACCAAACGAGTGGGCGAACCTTGGGCTACCGGTATCGTGGACGGAGCCATCCAATCGCTTGACGAGCTGAAGGACGATGATCGGGGAAACACTGTCGGTGTTTTCCGATCACCCTTCTCCTCCATTTTTCTGCACAGTGGGGTTGCTCTCCCTCAAATCTGCAAATCATGACAGACCCCGCCCAGTCTTCTACCGATGGCGCGACAGAACGGAAGCCTTTCTCAACGCTTGATTTGTCAGAACCAACGACCAAGGCTCTCACAGACATGGGCTTCACGACAATGACACCGGTTCAAGAGAAATGTATACCATCGCTACTCGCTGGAAAAGATGTTTTGGGTGGCGCTAGAACAGGGTCAGGGAAGACTCTGGCCTTTCTCATTCCTGCAGTGGAGCTGTTGCACAGGATGAAGTTCAAGCCGAGGAATGGTGCGTGCCTTTGCTAGGCAGCCCATCCAGGTCACTCATACATTTCATTCGAAGGCACTGGAATTATTATCATTTCACCTACGCGAGAACTCGCTCTCCAGATCTTCGGCGTCGTCAAGGAGCTTATGGCTGGGCACTCACAAACATTTGGAATCGTGATGGGAGGGGCCAACCGAAGGGCAGAGGCGGATAAACTGGTAAAAGGTGTTAACCTGATTGTCGCCACCCCGGGGCGACTGTTAGACCACTTGGAGGTTGGTCCCGGCGTTCAAGTTCTATTCACAATCGCTTATCCCTCCCCGCTGCAGAACACAAAAGGATTTGTTTTCCGAAACCTGAAAGCTTTGATAATCGACGAGGCTGACCGGATATTGGAGATTGGGTTCGAAGAAGAGATGAAAAAGATCATCGGTATCCTTCCAAACGGTTTGTCCCCAGTCATGTATAATGTCCTTCCGGAGAGTTTTGACGCCTGGTTGCTTAGAGGATCGACAGTCCATGTTATTCTCTGCCACCCAAACAAATAGGGTCACCGACCTCGCCAGGATATCCCTGCGGCCTGGCCCGCTACAAATTTATGTCGACAGTGAAGAATCGACGAGTACTGTCTCTACTCTCACCCAGGGTTACGTCGTTTGCCCTTCCGATCGCCGCTTCCTCCTCCTCTTCACCTTTCTGAAAAAGAATATGAAAAAGAAGATCGTTGTCTTCTTCTCAAGTTGTAACTCCGTAAAGTATCACGGCGAGCTACTCAACTACATCGACATCCCTGTCCTCGACCTTCACGTCAGTACATTCCGTCTATTTGGTTCATTCCAGATCTGACGCGGATTTCACAGGGTAAACAAAAGCAACAAAAGAGGACAACGACATTCTTTGAGTTTTGCAACGCCCAGTCTGGCACCCTTTTGTGCACAGACGTTGCCGCTCGTGGTCTTGACATACCCCGTGTGGACTGGATTGTTCAGTATGATCCCCCGGATGACCCAAGGGACTACATTCATCGGGTGGGACGGACCGCTCGAGCGGGCAAAGTTGGAAAGAGCTTGCTCTTCCTACTTGAAAGCGAGCTAGGATTCTTGCGTTACCTCAAGGAATCAAAGGTCCCGTTGAATGAGTATAGTTTTCCCGCCGATAAGGTTGCAAACGTTCAGTCACAGGTGATTCCTCCCCCCGAAATACTCGTATCACCGTTCACTTACCAGCGCTTTAGCTCGAGAAACTGTTGCAGAAGAACTACTTCCTGCATCAGTCGGCACGGGATGGGTACAGGTCATATCTACAATCATACGCCTCTTACTCCCTCAAGAAGATATTCAATGTCGACGCCCTGGATCTGGCCAAGGTTGCCAAGTCTTTTGGATTCGCTGTTCCCCCGCGGGTCAACGTCAATATCGGAGGTGGTACAGGAGGTGCTGGGCGGTCAGGAAAGAAGCGAAAACGTGAAGGCGACGAAGAAGACGGGGTTGACATCGAGGAGGTTGAGGTCAATGAAGATGACTTGGAGAGCGAAGAGGAAGAACGCAGAGGGGCGGACGTCCGAGGGCGAGGTGATAACTCACAGAGTAGAAACAAGAGAGCGGAGACGCTTGGGTGGAAGAAGGTGGAGAAGGAAGTGTTCAGGAAGGGGATGCAGAGGAAGCAACAGAAGGGTTCACAACAATGGAGTCGATAGTATCTCTCCTTCTGGTGTCATACATCATACATTGCATACACTGACGGCACGGGTCGTACGTGGTTTTCTGCCATTGAAAGCGAGTATATGTGACATGGACGAGAGTGGTAAAGATGGGGCTGTGGGGGTGGGATGAAACATCTATTTCCTGCCACCCTTTTGCTGAGACTTGATGACCTTCTTGACGATCTTGGCCTCCTCCACCAAGAACGCCCGAAGAATCCTTGGACGTGGGTTGAGAACGTGTGAGTGATCACAATATAGTCAGATCATACCTCGTCTTCACACAGCCTCCACACCTCGAACCACCGTAAGCCCTCCGCACAGTCTTCCTCGTCTTGGAGATAGTAGCATACTGGCGTGGTCGTAGAGCAGGAACCTGTAAAGATCAACGGTATGAGCCCTACATTAAGATCTGACAATATGTGTCTGGACTTACTCCAGGAAGAGCAATGCCACAGTCGCCGCACTTGGGGGCGGTGGCAAGTTTTCCGATGTGGTGGTAGACGAGCTTTCCTCCTGGTGTCTTTACGACACGCCGTCTATTGGAGGTAGTGTTGTATGGTTGGCGTTTGCGGAGCGTAACACGTTGAGCCATTGCGTGCTAGATGACAGGATGAGTGAGGCGATCTGGGATGCGTTATGGGCTTTCAGAGGGTACTGACATGGTCTTGGCTCTGTGGTTGGGAGCGGTCGTGAGAATGTGCTATACAGCTGACGGAAAAGGCAAGTCCACGTGGATGGGGGTATGCACGTGATTGCCTGCCCTAAACCGAGAGTCTTTGGAAGCATTGCGGAACACGTCACGCTGTAGGTCGTGCAGCTGGCAGGGGACTAGAACCAAATACGGATTCTCCACCTGGTTTGAACGTGTACAAATACTGGAATATCAAAGCTTGCCAGCACAACTTCATCCCCTTTCCTCTCATCCACATCCTCAGCTCGTATGGCGACTTCCCAGGTGAGTCCCTTCCCCGCCCCTCGTCAACGTCCACTCACCCCATGTCTTCGTCAGCATTACTTGTGGGCAGGAGGCCACTTCGTCCTCTTGATCTCCGCTCTCCGCTACTTCCTGGCCACCATCACTCTCAAAGCAGTTTCCTCCTGGTGGTACAAAGGTCTGGCTCTGCCTCGACCCGACTTTTAGCGAGCAGTGGTTGATAACACTGATCGTACAAACAGTTAGTTTCACTGGTGCTCTCATCAGCTATGTGATCGTTTGCCAGTCAGTTTTTTTCCACCTATTTCTTTGCTCGCGTGTTCACCTCCCTTTCAGAAAGTCACTTGGCGTGAGTGTCACGAGGATACATATTTGAAGGGATGTTGAACACCTTGGAAATTAGCTGCCACAGCCAAACACCGCCTGGTTCAAACGAGCTTTAGTCGATGAGGTACCTGTTTCAGGTTTCGCGCGTGTTTCTTTCCATTCATAGAAGCTTTCATTTGCGCACAGAACGTTCAATACTTCTTGCTCGCGATATTTTGGTGGTCTTCAAAACCAGTTGCCAGTTGGTGTCTCTTTGAATATCGCGTACAATGGTGGGACCTGACAGCGTGGAACTAGTCGCCCTCTTGCCATACACCATCTTCTCCCTCTTCCACGCCTTGACGTTTACGAGGACTACGGTTATTCCGCAATTCTTGCCGCCAGGTCCCCCTGCCACCGCTGGTGGGCCCCCTCAAGCCCACCCCGTAGCCAAGAAGTTGCAAGCGTGGGTCAAGTGTAAGTTGTCTTCTTTTGGCGTGCTCAAAGTTCATTGTGGTCTGATAACGTTTCATTCTCCCAGCCAACTACGACACTGCGATGAAGGCAGTAGCGTACACCGAGCTTGTGATTATGACCCGAATCTTCTTTGGTGCCATCACCTTCCAAAACTCGCTGCTCGCCCCCATTTTCTACGCCCACTTCTTACGCCAACGATACTACCAGTCTGCATTCACCAGGGATGCTATCGCGGTCGTTGATAAGCGCATTGAGGGGTATGTCAGGAGGGAGGGAGTGCCGCCGGTTGTCGTTCGGATTTGGGACAAGGTCAAGCTTTCCCTTGGACGTTGGGCAGGATCCACTTTGGCCGCGCAGCAACCCCCCGCTGGAGCTGGTGCTGCCCGAAGGAATTAGGGGTGATGAATTTGGTCACGGTGGGAGGGACTTGACTCTGTGGCTCGACCTAGGGATTCGATATCGGTCCTCTGACCTAGATATACTGTACGTATATATAAGCGACCAACGTTTCGATTAACCACGATGAATCTACTTATGTCCGACTGCCTGGGTGAGCCTTGAGGCCATCGGAAGCGGGAGGCACTTATAATGACAAACATGAACAAACAACCTCGTCCTTCGCCCATCGTCTACCTGTCTGTTGTAAATGTCTCGAATACCAGTACCGCGTTCACAGTCCGGTACCTTCCATTTCCCCCCTGCCGCGGCGGACTCCCACAACCACCACGGTTCACCCCTTCGACAAGAAGTAATGTCTGCTGTGTCTAGTTCGCTGCCAGAGACGAGGAAAAAGCAGTCCAAGAGGGACGAGGTGAGCACCGCGTACCTCTCTGCATTACATCCCACCTCTGTCGGAACGTGTCTCCGTCAGTATTGACCGAGACTCTATCATTTCGTCGCTGCTCCCCTCCACTCAATTCTGAAGCATCGTGCTTGCGAATAGCCGCTGATGTCATCTCTCCCGTCTAGGCTATTCGCAAGAAAATCGAATCCGAATTGGCACGCAAACGTACGGTCTCTACGACCGGTGTACCCTCTCGCCAGAAACGTTCAGCCAAACAGACTGCCCAGAAAGGGACCGTCGCCGCACTCCGTCCCTCTCCTGCCCTTACCGTTCCGGAGAACATTACCGTTTCCGAAGCGAGCCAGCTCTGTGCTGCCAAACGAACGGATTGCGTCTTGGTCGTCGATGATGAAGAAGGCTTGAGCGGTATCTTTACAGCCAAGGATCTGGCCTATAGGGTAACCAATATCTCTCGCTCCGCCGCTTCAGCTCTGATCCCCCTTTCAGGTCACCGCAGAGGGCTTAGATCCTCATACCACCCATGTTAGCCAAATAATGACAAGGAACCCTATGGTCACTCGGGACACCACAAGTGCGACCGAGGCCTTGCAGCTCATGGTCGAAAGGCATTTCCGACACTTGGTATGCCTGATCGCCCCTCCCATATCTCACGTCCTCTTCCATTTTCACTCATTCTTTCCCTTTCAGCCTGTCTGCAACGAAGACGGGAATGTCGTTGGTCTCCTCGACATTACCAAGGTCTTCCATGAAGCCGTCGACAAGGTCGAACGCAGCTCGACCGCCTCTGAGAAACTCTATAACGCTCTCGCTGGTGTTCAATCCGAACTCGGTGGAATCACGTCGAACACCCAGACCAGCGCCATGCTCGCATACGTTGAAACACTGCGTGAAAAGACCGCATTACCTGATTTGACCACTGTCATGGACTCGTGTACGCAGCCTGCTACCGTTGGACCCAAGGCGACAGTCAGGGAGGTGGCCAAACTTATGAAGGAGCGTAGGGTCACCGCCGTTTGCGTCATGGAGAATGTCCCTGCTGGTGCTACAAACAATGTGCCCAGAATCGCCGGTATCTTCACAAGTAAAGACGTGGTGCTACGTGTCATTGCCGCTGGCTTGGACGCTGGAAGGTGCAGCGTCGTCAGAGTCATGACCCCACATCCCGACACCGCCCCACCTTCGATGACCGTTCACGACGCATTGAAAAAGATGCACAGTGAGTACTCTTGTTGGGCAATGATTCTATGACCTGACCCCCATAGATGGACGTTATCTCAACTTGCCCGTTGTTGAGGCTGACGGTCGCCTGGTCGCCATCGTGGATGTCCTCAAGCTGACCTACGCCACCCTAGAACAAGTAAGTCGTTCCTGCCTTTGTGGAGGTATATCGCCAACGATCCGCGAATAGATGAACACTATGAGCCAAGAATCCGGGGACACGGGCTCAGAAACCGGGGGTCCCATGTGGGGCCGATTCTTTGATTCCATCGGTGGCGGGGAAACTGAGTCGATGGTGTCCGGTCAACCCACCGATATGTTGAGCAGCAAACACGGCTCAATGCGAGGCATCTCTCAACTACCACAATCCCCTCGGTCCGACCTACATCCAAATGACTCGGCCTCCGTTGTCATGGAAGACGAAGGTTCTGTGCTCGACGGCTACGTGACAAAAGGTGGCCCCGGGTCGCAAGCCGCGTTCCCATCCCTTCTCTCCGTCGATGATGGTACCTATGTATTCAAATTCCGAACGCCAAGCGGGCGTACCCACAGATTCCAATCCCGCCACGACAACTACGAGCATATGCGCGAGATTGTTTCCACAAAACTGGCCATCGATCCGTTTTTCACAAAATTCGCGCCAGAGGATGGATCGCAACCCCACCCCGATCCCAGCGATTACCAACTCGCATATACCGACGTGGACGGCGACGTCGTGCTGATCACGTCCGATGGGGACGTTTCCGATGCCGTCAAAATGGCGAGGTCGAAGGGGCAGGAAAGAGTTGTCCTTTTCATTCAAGGAGGAAAAGGCTGGGAGGATGCCACAGCAGAGAAGCTTGAGGCAAAAGCAGCCGAGGCCGCCGCCGCTGCCCAGAGTGAGACCAGAATGATAGAGGAAGCGGAGGTCCCATCGCCCTCCCCTCCGCCGCCCGCTCTGACGGAGGATGTCTTTGGAATCCCAAGAGACATGATACTCCCTGCAAGCATCGGTGTTCTGGCGGTGTCGATCATGGTCGTGTTTTCTATCTCTCGGTTGACGAGCAGCAACCACTACTGACTGATGTGCTAATCTCCTCTCATAATTCCTCTCCGTTGACTCCATTATGCACAATACCATATAGACTTTTACGCACCGCAGAAGATACCTTGTTTCGCTTTCGTGACCTTGCCCACGTCCCGCCACGAGACATAGACAAATGATTTGAATGTACTTTTGATTTTTCAAGTCCGCGAGTCCCCCCACGATCGCTCCGCTCCATACACCGAAGGTAGCCAACCAGACAGAGCTTGGGCGCTTCACGATCACACTTGGCCTCCATCCTCGAGCAATTACTTTTGAGTCGCACGACAAACCGCGCCAAGGCGTTCTTCTCCAAGTTCTCTGTGACGCGCTGGAATGCCCAAGTCTGAACGCGATGAAGTGATATCCAAGTTGGTCCGTCTGCCCTTCTCCGCTTTCCGTGCACGCCATCGTCCCGGATTCACGTTTACAATTCCTCGGCGCAGACGGATATGGTGTTTTCTGCAATGCTTGACGACCTTATAGTGGATGCTACGCTGCAAGCCCATTATGAGGTCCAGAAGTCGGCCGTGCTTTGCGATATATGCCACTCGCGGTATGTCTGCCTTGAACGACGTCACACGTTTGGTGCAGTATCATTCGGACGCTGACAGTCTCGTTTTCGTGAATAAAGCTGTGGCACAGGTAAGTTATATCCTGGGGCTACTACGCTTCACTTACAGGCCCTCCCGCTCTCATTCAGCCCACGCATCGACTTCAACCGGTCCAATGGACCCCTCATCTCCCCGGCCAACGAGCCCCAGTGTAGAAGAGAAGCGATCTACACCCACTGGCAGTGCCAATGGAAAATCAGACGGTGCCATTTATTTCGAGTGTCTGAATTGCAAGCGACAGGTCAGTTGGATCCTCCATGTTTACCCTTTGGTGCACCCTCTCCAACACGTCCGACCACACCCGGTCAATCTGCCCCACAGATTGCGTCCAGTAGATATGCCCCTCACCTCTCCTCGTGCATGGGGGTCGGCAGCGGAAACCGCCGTGGTGGGTCACGGAACCCCAACACAAAGTCCAAGTCAGTGACAGGTTCTTGATACGCCCCCGAATTATTTTCTCACAACCTAAAAGGTCCGGTGGAGATCATGGACGCTCTGAATCTCCATATCTTGGTTCAGAGGGTTCAGATGACTCAAAACCAAGTACAAAAGGGAAGAATAAAGGGAAGGCGGCTAAGAGAGGCAAGTCTAATGCTATTACAAGCCTCCTCCGTTCGCATCAGTGCCTAATAACCTAGTCTATAGATGACGGGGACTTCAGTATCCACCGCAAGAGGGTGGGTCAACCTTTTCCGTGACGCCAAAACCAGACCTTGACCCATATCCTGCAGCCTGGATCACCTCAAGTCACTCCGAAGAAGCTAAAGAAGGCAAAGACTACTGGCAAGCAACTTCATATCACTGTGTGGACCGTGGTCTCATGGGCTTTCCCCTGTTCAGGTTCACCGCTGAAAAACGTCACCGATATGCCGCCTCCGGCATCGAAGAAGTCTTCAAAACTGAGAGAAAGCTCCATCACACGGGAAAGCTCCAATGCTCCCTCCGTGGACAATGAATCAAGAATTTCGGGTTTCTCGCCCGAAGCAACCCCTGTTTCTCCCACATCTTCCACCGATAGCCCAAGCGCAACCTCGGTCAGAGTGACGAACGGTAAGAACACTCAGAAGTCGGGAGCGACCAACAGCATTCCCGCCAGCTCCGTTGCTCCATCTCAATCGAGCATGCACGATGCAAGCTATATGATAATGGGTAAGCAAACCTCCGGCGAGCGCGGGTGCGGACGAACTGACTTTCCCTCTAGAGTACGATGGTAATGAAACCGGATCCTCCAGCGAAAGTGATTGAAACAGTGCGTTCAGAAACGTCATTTCGTATATACCCATGTCAGCTTTTGCGCGCTCCCCGCGTACTGTACCGTGTTTACATCCATGTATCTAGTGTAATGCCAGCAACGATGCGCCTGACTTGCTATGCGGGCCGGAGTGAGCCCTTGAGGATATCTCGGAAGGGAAGAAACACTACATCAGGAATAAAATCCCAGTGTCAGCTGTTAAAATGCACGGCATCGGGTGAGAACCGGCGACATTAAAGGGCAACCTTATGGGGGGCGGGGAAGACACTAGGTCACACGTTGACCACGACCCCGCCGGAGACACCTGATCTTCCTTCCAAAACTACCACTGGAGCAGATCACGACCATGTGTCTCCTTGGATACGGGCTATCAAGACTCCAGGGAACATTGTGCCACACGCGACACTGAGGGTGCTAATCGCGTGGGCATTACAGGCGAGGAGATTTGATGGCCCATATACCTAAGAGACGTTCTTCACGGGCGGTACCACCGCGAGGTTCGCCAAGTGACAAAAATAGGCCTACGTGAATGTGCGAGGGATATATTTTCGCGCAGTCAGCCACACGGTCATCCCAGAGAAATCGCGAAACTGACCTAGCTCACCTGAAGCTGTAGTGTCCCCCAGGTAACCCTCGTGATGGGTACACGGCTGTCTAGAGCCCATTGGTCACATTGCCTGAGATTTTGGGATTTGTGTGCTGGGGAAGCAGTCCATCACGCGTCAGAGGAACGGGGAGCGGAAGATGCGAACACGGCTATCTAATAAACAGGTTACAATCAACCTTCGGCGACCACCTCACTGTGTGGAGTTGAGAATCGGCCGCGCAGCCAACAGGGGGGACGACATTCGGGATCAGACTATAGGGCCGGGACAAAAGGAATCTCCCGATGAACTTGGTGATCGATTTTGCGAGACCTGCAAAGAAGCTGCATAAGAACAGGAAAATCGGTTTACGAGCGAACCCTGTTGCGCGGGGTTGTTTGCCTGGTTTGGCTCGTCGGGAGAGACAAGGAAATTGTCGCTTGGGAAGTACGACTCAACCGTAAGAATCACGGTATGGGGGAGCGAGATCATCACAGGTAGAAGAGCACAGTCCCAGATAGAGAGAAAATCTGCACTCGAAGGTGTTCGGTAGGTGTGACCCTCAATGCATTACCGCAAGGCAGACAGATCAAAAACATGATCGCGGTCGAGATTGAGGATTTCGACGATCGCACGTGATCGTACCTGGAATGAATCTCTCTTGTGAGTATACGGCCATTATCCAAATCGCTGCTCAGGGTTGATCACTCGGTACGGAACTGACGACGTTAACCTTTTTACCAAGCATATATCACGATTGTCGGAGCTTCTCTCGCAGCGGGGTACGTTGCCGGACGTTGCACTTCTGCCGTCAAGGAGCACGCTGGCACATTTTCTGCCTCCTCCCGTCATGAGGCTAAAGCACCTGAGCCAGTCGGAGACAACTCGGAAAGTGACGCATCGAGCGAAGCTGGAGATGGCGATCTCGCTCAGGTAAAACCATCTTCCGAAGAAGAGTGCAAACTGGTAGGTGTTCAACGTTCAACACTCACCCCCCCCCGGCCCCCTTGTCCTGCTGGTCGACGTCTAAGGACTTACGTGTAGGTGCTCGTTGTACGAGATGACCTAGGAATGTCAATTGGGAAAATTGCTGCACAGTAAGCGGAAGTTTCAGAAAAACAAACGGAACTCGCCTAGAACCTACAGTTGACGGCTGGTATGTTTAGATGCTCGTATGTGACGACTTCCTAGGCTCGTTCCATGGCAGTCAAACTGACGAACCCCGTGCATTCAGACATGCCACCCTGGCGTGCTATCGTACCCTATCGGTATCGAATACGAGAGTAAGTCTAGAACCCAATCCGCCAAGCGGATCATGACACGTTCTACATCACGCAGCTCCTCAAACACTGGGAACGAACGGGGTAAGATTATTCGTCGTTCTCGTCGACTGCGTGTTCTGACACATTGCATGATAGACAGACAAAGGTCGCGATAAGGTGTTCCGATGAGGAGGAAATGCTTCTTTTGCAAGCCAAGGCCCGGAGCTTGAACCTCTGTGCACGATCCATCCAGGACGCGTGAGGCTACACGCTTCCATCTCGTCGTTTTTTTATACATGTTTTGACTACTTTTTTTTGTTCAGGGGTCGGACACAAGTCGCGGCAGGGAGCCGAACCGTGTTGGGGATAGGTCCCGGTCCGTGCTCTCCCTCTTTCCTTTATTTTCCCGATTCTGAAGTATTTTCCACAGGCCCGGCTCGACTGATCAACCAAGTAACGGGAAAGTTAAAGTTGCTGTGAGAGTTTAAGGTTGGGAAGGCCTCGTGATAGTATTCTCGGTAGCAGTAGCTTCTTAACCTGGTGATCGTCCACCCTCGGACAATCGTAAAGCCAAAACCTAGATGCCACCGTCCCACGCGATATTGTATTCCGCTCGGCTGACTGCCAGCAACCGTGAAGAGTCTAATCCCGGCTGCTTGTTGCATGTGATTACCATCACGATCACTTTCAGAGAACGACGGCAGACCGACCACACCGTCCTCTCTTCAACGCGACGATGCCCAGCATCCAACACATAATCTCCGATCCAGCCTACCGCGACTACCTCGGAATCCTAAAGGGTGCTCGGAATGGCTTCGTCTACGGTGTCAAGATCCGTTTCCCTCATGCGTTGATCATGGCCATTCTGTTCGGTCGCGGAGAGTGAGTTACGGCAACGACCACTCCCCGGAAACGCCGTATACTCATTGCTTGCAGCTGGGATACCCGGGCACGAACTATCTTTCAGGCGACCAAGACCCACGCTACGAACCTCATGAAATACGTCGCGTTGTACAAGACCCTGGTGCTGATCCAGAAAAAGGCGAACGGTGGCAAAGAGCGAAATATGGACACGTTCTTCGCCGGCCTCGTCGGCGGCTACCTTGTCTTTGGGAACAGAAACGCAATCAATGAACAGGTCCGTTCGCACCTCCCATTTCCCATTTAACCACTTTGGAAAGGGGAAAGGGCTGACGTATACATTTGGGCGACTGCATGACAAACAGGTCGTGCTGTACATCTGCTCGCGCGTAATCGCATCATTCATACCCCGCGCCACTCCCAAACCACAAACCCCTACGGCGGCGGTGAAACCTATCCCTCCAGACTCGCGATACTTCTCCGTCTTCGCTGCGCTCGTCTGGGGTTCCGTAATGTGGTTGTATGAACACAAGGGCGAGACTATTCAACCGGGGATGTTCAACTCGATGACATACCTCTACCGTGATTCCAACGTGTGGACTGATTTGCGTACCCTGTTGTGGCACAACAGGTGAGGGTAATTATTACGTAGGTGAGGCATTGATAGAGTCCGTTGAATTGTAGTACACTCTGGCCTCCTCCGATGCCGAGACACACACAGCCTTTGAGTTCGTCCACGAGTTTGATGACCGGTGAGAAAGTTCAGCTCACCACGCGGATGCGTAGGGCCAAAAGGCGACATACACTGAGTCGAGGTCGCGGCGGCCGGGGAGAACCAAGGCACATATAACCTATAGGAGGGAGAGATAAACAGTTGCTTGATGATCAGAAGACATCTGTACAACGCCAGATCCCTGGGAAATTCGACGGACGGTTAGGTGAACAAAGGGTTATGTACACTTTGGACAGTATGTACACACATACAAAATTGATTGATCACACTTGGGGGGTAGGAGCAGACGCATGGTTTTGAATTCCATTCACGCAAGTGCCACAAGGTTCGTGTAACGGTCAGTCAGGGTCCGGGGGACGAGCAAAAGCAATACAACCCTAAAGAGTACAATGAGAGAGACCTACAGACCGTTCGGCATAGCAGTAACGATGGGAAAATGGGGCAAAGGGGAAGCGGAGTGGTATCATCAGAACGCACAAGGTAATCGAAAAAAAAAAGAGACGAGGTCAAATCTCTATAACGTCAAGGTGGAAGGGGAGTGAAAACACAAGCTCCAGAGTACCCTTACAGGACGACACACTTAAGTCGCAATGGCTGCTTTGGCGGTTTTGTTGGGGGAGGGGGTGCAGGAACACCACGGTCGGCGCCCTCCTTGCTCGACCGGAGCAACCTCACTAAGTCCGTGAAGAGCTTCTCCACATTCTGTGCCGTCTTGGCCGACGTTTCCAAAAACCTGCAACCAAAGTCGCGGGCCATAGCGGCACCTTCTTCTCTGGACACCTCACGCTCGTATTGTTTGTCGCATTTATTGCCGACGAGCACGAACACCGGCCGGTGCCTCTTTACCTTGAGCATGGCCTGACGGAAGACATCAAGGCGCTCGAACGTTGCCCGTGAGGCAATCGAGTAGACGAGGATGAATCCCTGACCCTCCCTGTAATCCAATGGGGGTAAAATGAGCCATGTTCGAGGGGAGGAGGAGGAATTTTAGAGATCGCACCTGACCCACTGGTCTCGGAGGGTTGCATACTCCTCTAGATATCGGCGGTCATTACGTGGGATCTGGTGGAGATTATGGCAGTAGACAGACCTTGACCAGCCGTATCGATGACTTCCACAAAACACATTTTATTGTCCACCACGAGTTGTTTCCGATACGCATCCTCTATTGTTGGATCATAGGTCTAAAAATAAGGGCAAATTATTGAACGCTGGGAGAGAGGGGAAAAAAAGGGCGGCGGGGGAAAGGGCGAACCTCTGGTCAAGTGCGAGGGAAAGAGGAATAAGGGCGATATTGTTAATATCAGGTAGAGGGGGAGGGATATTTAACTCACCAACGAAGCAATTGAGAGTAAACTGGAGAGGGAAGTCAGGAGTCACTTTGTTTGGTATTCGTCGATAGATGAGCCACGAACCTGTACGGCCAGTGCAGTTTTTCCGACACCTCCGTCTCCAAGCACTGCGACTCTCCAGCTGTCCATGTTGTGCTATTCTCTGCGGAGGGAGGAAGAGCGGTATAATGAGAACAGCTGAATGAGGAGAGAAAGCTGGAGTAGCGTACCTCTTAAGGTAGATTTGAAAACGAGGCAACGAGGGGCGGGAGGGGGAAAGCGAAGTTGGGGCGTTGGGAAATTTGGATTTGACGGTGAGGGAGAGAGGGCGAATCTGATGAAGGGGATGTCGATGAGGGGGGGGGAGTTGGGTGCGAGCTGAGAGGGAGCTGAATTTGGAGATAAGTGGAAGTTGGGGAGATGATTTGGAAAGGTTTCGAGCGGAACAGATTCGTCGTAATATCGTGCAGGGTCGTTAAGCGGAAAGCAGAGGACTTGAGAGGCTCAGTACAGCAAGTCGAGAGGGGGAAACCTGGCGGTGAGCTAATAAGTAAAACTGAAAACGGTTTCCCACCGCCCGCAATAATTAAAATAAATATTTTATTCAGGTAACCGTCCAAGGGTTACAATTTCGTGTGGGGGAGAGGCGAGTCAATTATCCTTAGAAGAAAGAAGGAGAGAAAAAAATACATGGGGCTAGGCAATCAAGACATGAGGTCCACCCGCATCCATCTGCTCCTCTGACAATGTATTCGACCATGCGTACACTTCCGCGCTCACGGGTGGTCAAAACACCGTCAGAATCTGCCCGGCCGACGTCTCGCCCTGGAGGAAAAACAAAAAACAAAAACAAAAAAACAACGGCACCCCCAATTCTGTCACCTTCTCTTGAAAAAAAAAAAAAAAAAGACACGCGGTCAGGTTCCGTCAAATCGGCTGTAACCCGCATGGTATAGTCTCTCCCTTGTTTGTCTTTGCCTCTGACGGTCCAGAGCTTCGGGACCGCACACCGACACTGATTTCCCGCCAGCACTTGATTGTGGCTGGTATGAGGGGCGCTGGTAGGGGATCCGCCTGAGCGTTCTGCCCGTCACCAGAGAATTACAGAGTTTATGGGTCCGGGGATACAAATGCTGCCGAATCGGCTGCGACCTTCAATGCGGGTTTTGGCGCATTTAAACATTGTCCCGGTCCGTCCTTGCCCCCCGTCTCGTTCGCCAACGTCGAACGATCCCCCCCAGCCTCGAAAGTAGGGAGGTTTTCAATCGTGAAAATCTTTCCATTGTTCCCCAGAGTTCACAAACACTCACAAACACACGTAAGGAGTTCCGCCACGGGAAGCGTTCCACCTCTGCACTGACACTGAAAGTCGGCAGGACCCGATTTTAAAGTTTGTTTCCCTGTGGTCCATATCAATTCCTTATCTGCGAATCAACGTTTGAATGTGCCACCGACCAGGTTCCTCCCACGACCCGAACGCCGTACACAGCAGAACACTGTCTCACGGTTAGGCATACATACGTCGATCAAGTAATGGCAACCGACACCCGACGGGTCGATCGCAAACTTGGGAGATTGGCTCTGGTAAGTGTACATACATAGACGCCATCTCACCTTGACATCCAGTGGACCTGGTGTTAAGAGGGACCGGGCGCAGACGTGACGGTTGCACTACACGACAAGGGTTCAGTTGAGAACATCGTTCCACGAAAACACAAGATCAAGTTGACGAAAGCCAAATGTCCCAGGGAATACGGTAGACAAAACTACAAGCGTTTGAGTCTCTATCTATCGGGATTGGGACGGTGACACGTGTGGAATGGAGAGAGGTATGGATGATCGAGATGAAACACGAGCCTGGCATCTAATGGTATAGGCTGGACAAATGGCGCCATCATGTGGTGTCAGCCCGTGGGTATGCGAGGGGCCTGAGGAGGGGATGGTGGGGGAGGGTTTGTCGAAGGTCACTTCATTGGGTGGTAAGGATATGAAAAAAAAAGGACAACCAGGGGGACGTGTGAAAGGGAAACTATAAACAGGGCCAAAGGGAAGGTCCTTCGCGGATGATTATTACTAGTACAAGATGTATTCGCCGTTCGGGGGGGATGTTTCATGAGATGGTACTTTTCTCTCCCCGTCGCAGAGGGATGAGCGGGGGATAGTCGCAGAAGAGCTTCAATCCGTCCTCGAGAACTCGGCCTGCGAAAGATTGAGAACGAAGACGGTCTGCGTGAGACCGTCCGGGCAATCTAGGAGTTTGCAGGGCTTCTTGGTGGTCGAGCTGTGCTTAGGGATCGAAGCGAAAGGACGGAGCGGGCGCGAGGTTGGAAAATGTGGTTTCCTGAGTGTTGGAGGTACGGATGGCCTGGACGCGCCAACGGCGAGAGGAGAGGAGACGGAGGGACAAGAGTATAGCATGACTGGTATCTAGAGAAATGACGTTGGGATAGGTGGGAGGAGGGAAAGTAGAAGGAACTTACGTCTGGTGGGAGGGATGGAAGGGGAGTTGAGCAACGAAGACCAGCCTCGAGCGGATATATAAGCTGTTGGTCGAGGTGGATGTCCCCAAAGAAATCGGAGGGAACACGAACCGATCTTCTTCTGTTGGGGGGTCACGGAACATCACGTGACTCTCCCCCCCTAACCAACTTTGGGGAATTCTCGGCCGGCTGAGCGTGTCCCGCCCTTCTCCTCCACATCCGTTAAACATTCTCCTCGCGCGTCCGTTCGTCTGGTCTGCTTCCTCGCGCAATCACCGGTTCACTCTCTGCGTCGACTTCCCTCCGTGTTCTTGGCCGAATTACTTTGACTGTGCTGCTGGGATCCCCAACGACCGTGCGCTTGATAAGAACAGAAACGGAAGCGCTTGACGTCATTTGTCACCCACTCCCACACTTCTATTCCAGTCCGATTTTGCCACGTCTTCTCCCCAACCTCGGCGGAAGCGAGGCGCCCCGATCTTTGCCCCCACATCACGGCCTCAGTAGGTACAAAATGCTTATCATTGTCGTCGGTTGCCAAATGCTTGTAACTGGTGAGGTACTGTACACAGCGTAATGTCAGAGACTCGAGAAGAGTGTGAAAATGCGGTCGGGAGAGGTGGGAATAGATACGCAGAAGCATGAGCAGCGAAATCGGCCCGCGGCGCACTGTTTCCGTCTAAGAAAAAAGAAGAAATCACGGCAAGGGGTGACCCGCTGTTGCTGCGAACTGAATAACGGGCGTACAGGACGGGTTTCCCCTCGCCGCTAATTATCGTCAGCGCGGTGACGAGAATGTACTGGATACCAAAACCACCGGGGCAGTTTAACCGGGGTCCTTGAGGGGAGGGAAGAGCGAGGTGGTTGCGTGATACCAAATCCAAATGGGCCAAGGACGAGTCAGGACCGAAGACTAGGGATTATTCCGAGCGGATGACGACATGCCATCCCCTCCCATCTTCATTGGACGTCGACGAGGAGGTTCCGTTCTAGGATGTACTTGCCCTCTTTGTACTTCTGTGAAGGATCGTAGGCTCTGTCCTGAAATGAAATCACTCCATCAGCCAACGTTTTTGCTCAGCCTATATAGGAGCCAAAATGCTCACATATTTCCACCCGAGGGTGACTCCGCACTTGACACAATATATATCTCTTACTGTGTGATTCCCGGTCGTCATCTGGCGATCACAAGGTTTGCCTTCGACGATGTTCACCCTGCAAGCGCACACCATAGTGAGCTTCCGTGCCCGAGTTGGGGGGTCAAACAGGTGAGATCTTACACTCCCTCAAAGAGATATGCCCTGCCGTGTTGACCGTTGAAAGCCTAAGGTCGTCACAGAATATGTAAATCTTTCATGTTGCGTATCCAGACGCGAAAGCAACCCGGTCTCACCCTCGAGAGCATCGAATGGATGGTTGCCAAGTGTGTCTTGCAGGTGGAACAGCCATAGATTCTGGCTCCTGCCAAGTACTGACGATAGCTCATGCCCATGGCGGAGTGGTTCTTGGGTGGAGATGGTGGATGGCTTGGGATGATGAGAGACGATGGTGGTCTGGTCGAGAGAGTGTTTCAAACAGGGAGACCCGGGCTGAAATATCACACACCCCTCTTCCACGTTCTCTATTTAACACATTCTCTACTCACTCTCCACACACATTACCACCCCTTCATCGTCCTTGCCCGCCGTCCTTTCGTTTTGAAGTCTGGGACTTGTCGAATGTCCCTCTGAAGGCCAAGAGATTCGCGAGTCTGAGTTCGAGTGGCGGAGGTCTGACCTTTATGGTAATTGTTTCCCACACTCGCAACACTTGCAACCACCCAAAACTTAAACAAGGCCACCACGATCTCTCCACTTGACCGCTCCTCACTCTCTCTTCCATCACTCGCCGCAGAAGAGAGGAACGTTGTTATTGCTCGCTTGTGGCTCTTTCGATGACACGCTTAAAGCGACAAGCCTCACAAGAACTCCTTCCCACCCGCGCCCCCAAGCTCGCCCGGAGACGGAACTCCTCCGTTTTATCTGTGCTCAGCGGACACATAAACTCCGCTGTCAGACTCCTCTCCTCGAACCTAAACGCCTTCTACGAAGGTATTTGCCTCGTCCGTCTAATCTTTACCTACGTGATGCGATTCCGTTCCAGCTGCTACCGTGGACGTGATACCCAAGCAATCTCACCGGCCCAAACCATCCCGCGCACCGACGCGTACACCTCGCAAACTAGCGCGCCCAGTCATCCCCACGGAGCTCAGAGTCCAACAACAGCTTTCCGTCGCACCATCACCTCCGTCTTCCTCCACACCTTCACCCACTCGCAAGCCTGAAATCACCCGATCATCACTTCCCGCCCCCCCTCCACCTTCCCAGACACACGCGCCTGCAGGTGCCTAATCCTCCGATCCATCAGATCAACTCGCGCTGACCCATATCACCCTAGTTTTCCCCTCTACAATCAGTCAACGAAGTTCACAAGAAACCGTGACAACAGTTGAGTCCCTGGTTGTATCAGCCCGACGACGACGAAGGAACGGCCTCAAGAACTACAGGGCAAACGGGCTCCCAGCCTATTACCAAAGTCGTGACCATATCCACGCAAAGCGAGTATGTCCACTCTGCGTATATCTTTTCCACATCCACCTCAGAAACTGATCCTTTTGGCACAGCATAAGGCTATGGTGCAAAAACTTCGCAAATTCGATAGAGAGGAGATGCTCAAAGCAGTATACGAGGACAGGCGCTTGAAAGGTATCTGGTTGTTTGGTTTTCTGCCTTTCACATCGTTAAGGCGGCTCTACGGTCATCAGGGTATTCTTCCGGTTACGATGATTTCAAAAGTGCGTTCCTCGTGTCTGTAGTCCCTAAAACGATGCTAAATTGGCCATTTCTAGGTTTCTTGAAGTATGAACAACACCTCGAACAAGTGAACACCGTCCGTGATAGCCTATCGCGTATGTCGCCCCCAGTTTCGTGGTTCTGCCGTGATGATAACATTGAGCGTTTCAAGCAAGGGCCTCCATGTCGGACTTGCATTCCAAGGCGGGTACACCATCTAGGGAGCAACGTCGCCACTCGTTGACGGACTTCACCGAGACTGTGAGTATTCCAACTAGCATTCCCCACCACAGCGTCTTGACCGGGTCATCTACAGGAACTTGCCGACGATTTCGTCAAACGTCTGTTTCTGAGAGCGAAGAAGTCGCTGCACGGGTGCGCAATCTACTCACCGCGTCCCCCACCCATGATTCTAAACATTCACACAGACCCCCACCTAAACGCCCCTTCGTACCTTCATTCGAGCAACTCCAGCTTTCTAGAAGAGCGAAGGATGAGGAGATTGAGCGCCTCCTCAGACCAAAGAAGGCACCATTGCCCCCGCATCTCCCACCTGAGGACGAGGCCTATGTCGATGCAATTCTCACAAAGCGTGGCATGGTATCCAAGACCGGTAGAGAGCAAGTCGCAGACAAGGACGTTGCTCGTCTCAGGCCCCACCAGTGGCTGAACGACGAGATCATCAACTTCTATGGTCATTTGATTTTGTCGAGGTCCGAGAGTCAAAAGGAGAATTCGATGTCTACCCCTGCCAATTGCCACATCAATGGTCTTGTCAACGGCATCAAGGCCAAGGCCAAGGGCAAACCCGCCGAGAAGAAACTCTCGCTGGACGTTCACTACTTCAACACGTTCTTCTGGTCAAAGCTGACCAGGGAGGGTTACGACAAGGCCAGGCTGGCCAAATGGACCAAAAAGGTAACATCCGATCCGAACGCTTTCGCCCACAACGCATACTCATTCCTTGTTTCCACAAGTTCGACTTATTCTCAAAGGATGTGATCCTGATACCCATTAATCACAACAATTCACATTGGACCGCCGCTGCCATCAACTTCCGCAGGAAGCGGATAGAGTCGTACGACAGTATGGGCATGGCCCGGTCCACAGTGCACAAGGTACGGCCTGTTCTCCCTTCCTCGTTGTGGGATTGGACTCAACCCTCTCCAAGGCGTTGCGCAAGTACTTGGACGACGAGCACCTTAACAAGAAGAAGAAACCGTTCGATTTTGCGGATTGGGTCGACTGGGTAGATGAGGTATGTCGTCCCTTTTGAATGGTGGGCCCCGATCTCATCACCCCAACCTCAGACAACACCCCAACAAGAGAATGGCTACGACTGCGGCGTGTTCACGTGTCAGTTCCTGCAAGCCTTATCTCGGGGAGAGGAAGACGATTTCGGATTCTCTCAGGTGGATATGCCATACCTGCGGCGCAGGATGATCTGGGAGATTGGAAATGCCAAGCTCCGCGATGATCCCTGACCTCGGCGCATCCTCACTTTCACTTCATTTTTCCCTTTCTCCAGAGGTTCTTTACGTAGTTACCACACTTTTCTTGCGTAATAAATGCCTTTGCATCGGTCGGCGGTAAGCAACACTCGCCGGTTCACAAGAGGTGTGAATACCTGAGAGCCACGTCGACTCAAGACTCAAATGCGGCTGTGTCAACCAAGCTCTAGGGGTCTGCGTGCTATGGGTGGATGGGTGTCGTCAAATAAGATATACTGTCGGGTACATGTGAAACGGGGTCGGGGTGGGTTGAACGTCAAGGTTCACCGCCGCCACCACCAAACTACGATGAAGAACCAAAACACAAGAATGAGGAAAACCATGTACCACAGCCACCGACAACCCTGGCGTTGAGACATGTTGTTCATCCGACGGAAGGTTCCATTCAAGAGTCCAGACGACTCCGCGAACGAGTCGGCCTATTAGACGGGAGAATTAGACGGTGAACGAGAGAGTGAGCGAGTGAGTGAGATGCGCATGCGTGCGTGCGCACCAAGGTATCTAGATCCGGAACCGAGTTCTTTACTTCGTTCCCAATCCCAATGGATATCTAACAAACCGAGGTTCAATCATCCACGAAAAAAAGCCAGTAGACCGCCGGACCGGACCGCTCACGTCTTTTAGTAGTTTTACTTTAGCCGTCAGGCCTTCGAGCCTCTCGTCATTTTGACCCTCCAAGTCGTCTGCAAAACGATGTCCGCTCGGCGCAAGGTCATCTCTGTGCGTAGGTAGCGGCGTCGATCGACCGGAAGCTGGAGGCGTGTGATATGTCTCCCCGAGGAGGTTGGTGCGATCCCGGAGAGAGGTTTGGGACGGGTAAGCTCTGAATCTGCGTTCCGAAAATAAAGGGAAAGTCTCAGTTTCGTTTGTCTCGCTTGAGGCGTGGGAGATCCGAACCGCTGAGACATTACAATTGAAGGGAGGATACTGGTGATAGTGCAATGGTCATGGATAGTACGGTTTGGAGTCAGGATGATGTATTCCGCCACATCATCCGTCTCGATCGCGGATGGTTGTGTCTCGCGGGAAAACCTGATCACACAACTTAGCTTCCGGCTGTCGGTGCGTGTACGCTAGATGATACATCTATTGCCAGTGCCAAAGCCTCAAAGAATCAGGGTAAGGAGTGGAACTCAAAAGGAACTAGGAAGATCCGCATTACGGGTAAATCAAACGGGTAGAAAATCGAAGAAGAGAATCAGGTCCGAGCGCGATGCGAATTGGAAACGGGGCCGTGCGCTCTGGAGGTAAGTCACGATAAGGATGTGGGATTATACTAAGCTTGGAGGTGAGAAATCCTGCGACTGGGGGTAGACGTGTTTATCGTCATGGGTCAAGGTAGAGAGAGTGGATTGCCTTTCTGAAGCAGATGGGTGGTAGTTGACAGGAAACGTCCGCAAAAATTGAAGAGCCGGTGGGGTGAGTCCTCGGTCGACGAGAAGCAGCATGAGAAGAATACAAATTGATGATGCACACACAGGGTCCGTTTCGTGGGGTGAGGGGAATGGGAAAGGGGGTTTCAATCGATGCTCATTCGATTGGGGTGTGTGCGCATCGGGCCACGATGGGTGTATTCTGTGCCGCTTCGTGTCAGACCGGCAGCCTTTGGCTTGGACTTTTTGGCCACTGACGAAAAAACTTGAACGGAAAGTCGATCATTGATACAACAGGAAAACTCACGCTGGGTCTTCAGTCCACGATCAAAGTTATACATTACGATCCCAGCAAAAACGATGGTGACGAGAAGCATGTTAATAGAGAGCACGGCTGAGATCTGTGTCAGCGGGCGGCGAGCCAGTGAACAAGAAGCGCTCACAGAAAATTGTTAGCGATTTCCAGGCAAGCGCAAACTCTCCATCTCTGCGGGAAATGACCTTCCCCAGCTGCGGTGATTGTGTAAGTAGGATATTCTGGGGACGACGGGGAAGATCAAGAGGCACGGACCTTGTACACGAAATAAACCAATGCGCCGAAGCAACCCGAAATAAATGTGTACATCATCCACTTATTTTCATGCCTCGCCGCCAAGTTGCCCTCCACCAGCACAATAATCGAGAGTGGAAGCGCTGCGACGGTGACATAGTATTCCCAATCTTGCTTTTGAAGGACCAGCCAGATCAGTTGCACACAGAAGGCAACCCAGAAGAACACGTCGAACTTGACGAGGCATTCAAAGACTTGGAACTGCGCATACATTTTCTTGATTTGGCGGTCTGCTCCGAGGAACTTGTAGACCTGCCAACCAAATTCTGTGTAGATCTTCCAACCTAGACCGATGTATGCCAGTTCTGCGGCGGCAATTACACAAGGGATGATTGTGGTGAGTACGTTGATAGGGATGTCTGAAATCCCGGTTTGTTCGCTGAGGGCGCCACCGATTTCGCGGATTTCACCAATTTGAATAATGGAATATATCATGAACGACACGTTGAACGCTCTGAAAGGCGTACCCGCATGAGGACCAGTGGGTGGCGCAATGGGGAAGTACTCACGTGAGGCAGAAAACTTGCAGGGTATTCCGGTTGTATACAGCGTCCAAAGCCATGACCATCTGGAATACGCTGCAAAAGTCCTGGTAAAAATACAGGAGGCCAGTGAAAGGAGGGCTGACGTACTGCGCAAGAACGAAAATTCCGAGGTAAACGTTCATCTTCCTGGATGCTGCTGCTGTGTCGTCGCTCAGGCCAAGGCCTGCCTGATGAAAGCGTACGAGCAGCTCGCCTTCGATCGCCAGGTCGATGCTGGTCTGAATGACTACGGTCAGTACGTAGAGCCGACAGTACAGCGAGTCCGGAAGGATCTGAATTCGAAGTTTGGTTAGGGCCATTGTGTGCACTTTGGGGAAGTGAATAGAACCTTTTGCCAGAACGGCCGCGACGGTTCTTTCCCAGGAGCAGATGGGGGTGAAGACGGGGGATAGTCCCAGACGGGTTTGTGGGAAATGGAGGACTGGCTCTGGTTGCTGAGAGGGAACGATGGGCTGCGACGATGTTGGGGTGTTGAGGCATGGGCGAGAGTTGGGGACTGGATGGTGAAGAGTTGGTTGTTTGGGTCCTTGTTATAATCTGTAGCATATTCTTCGAAGAGGTCATCGTAGTTGACCTTGTAGTCGGTGGGTGATGGGGTTGAGGGAGAGGCGGAGGGTAACTGGTTCTGAACTTGGGTCTGCAGTCGGTGGGCCATGGTTCAAAGGAGTGACGATGGTTATTCGGCCTGCGAAGAGCCTGGCAAGGGAAAGGGGCGGAAGTGGAGGCACCGTTCAAGAAAGCGTATGCTCGTTGTTCAGAACGACCGGCGAGATCGAATTCGTCCAAGCAACCCGTGTCCGCCCACGTGACCACTCCTGTCCAAGAACCCGAGAGAATCGGCGAACGGTCCCTCGGTAGCATCATACACATCATATATAGGTCGTATGTACCACGGGTAACCCTAGGTATCAACTTCGTCTCCAAACGTGAACCCTGAGGCCAATTTCCACTCGCACTGGGAATGACGAGGTTAACCGCTCGGAAGTGAAACCCGGCGTTTCGACAACTCACCCAATCCTCTTCACCCGGCCGGCCGTGCACATCCACATTCGACTTGATGATAACAAACCGACGATAGACATACCTGATAGCAGGTTGATTGGACATCTTCACCAGGTCCTGCTGCAGGTCCAACAGAACCAGTCCGTCTCGGTCCCGCTTGACAACGTTGCCATACGCCTCCTCATACATGCCCTCGCAATCCTCCACGACCTCCTGCGAATCAAGGAGCGACTGCATGTGCTGGTATTCTACCCACATGTCACAATCTCTTGCATGTCGACTCAGGTGGGAGTTGGTGGGAGGCGCGATCATACAAGCGAGCCTTCCCTCCGAGATCCGCTTTCCTAGCCGATCGGAAACTGCGGCTGCTCTGAATCGTGTACAGTGTCAGAAGCGGTCGAGGATTTTCCGTTTTCAAACTCACAAGGCGGGGTATCCCAATTCTTTCGCCCCCTGCACAGCTGCGCCAAGTACGACCGGTGTCACATAACATGCCCAGTGTTCATGGCTGGCAACCCGCTCAATTAATCGGTCAACGCCATCCAGGTCGTTTAAAAGTACACTTGGAGTGAATGTCAGGATACCACCTGTGAGGCAAGCGTTGGATTACCACGTAACAATGGGAACATGGGATACACACCAGATACGTTGAATCCGCGAACTCCCCATTGTCGCACCGGGATGCTGGGGTGTGTACCGTAGGTGAGAAACTGGAGGTCAAGGTGTGTTCCTCGCATGCGAGCAATTCGCGGCATAGTGTGTATGTCTTTCATCCGTCCCACATGCACAAAGACGATCCGAGCGGCAACGTGATCCTTGGGACTGAAAACTTTCGCTCGATGATGGTTGAGAACAAATCGGAGGTACTGGGTATCCTGAGAGATCCAAACGTCGTTCGTTGTATTTTCCTGAGGCCAGATGATGCACGGCCGCGGGTTGCTGCTAAGAAATGTGACAAGGGACTTCGGAACCCTAAGGATATGCCGGGCGAGATGGTACGCGGACGGGGACAAGGAATCCTCTGGATCAGGTAGGGTAGGGAATTGGGTTTTCACCTCTTCACTAGGCTCGAGGGTAGTCATCTCCTCTTGGTATTTCTTTGCTTGCACAGTTAACGGAGCAAGTGCAACAAGCAGAGCATTCTTGTTTTCCATGTTCTCAGGAGCGCCAAGCAAAGCGAGTGCTGGGTTGCTCATGGGAGTCACAAACATGTATGCGACAGTGTCCGTTTCCGCTTGAACCTCGTTGACAAAAGAAAGGGTACAATAAGTGAACTGAGATGGTCAGCGTGGACACTCTCGACCTTAGCTATGCACGAACCTTCTCCTTGAGGAGTAGATACTCCTGCATTACTGCAAATGCCTCCTTATCCTTTTCTCCGCAGGGGACTAGAGTCGCAAACTGCGCAATGTACTGGAAAGATGGAAGAACGAGATCGAGATCTGTGAGATCATGAAATTTCTTCAACCGGATTGAATCCGATTTTTGGAGGAATAAGTCCAACTTCATACCACCACGCACGGGTGTATGGTCTTGGATGGTAACCTCGCAGAGCTTCTCGGCGTCCGTGTCCGAAACACTATTGAACAAAGTACCAGACCACTTGGCGTCCCTCCTTTGATTAATGGTAAGTACCACCGTCAAGATGCATATCACTGAGCCATACTTAGATAGTTCTGAGAATTTGACTTTGATGGACGACCGCGCAGTAGGTTGTTCGGGAACCTTGGGCATCAGCTCAGGGATCCTGCACCACTGTCACTAAAATCATTCGGTCCCGATGTTAAGGCGAAATCCTTACTGCTGAGGTATTATCGTGTGCAGTAAATTTTCCGCTTCCATGAGATTTTCCGGCAGGGGAGGAGAAGGGGGAGCTCTGGTTGATGCAGATTAGAGGAATGACAACAATGAGGGAAATGGACGAACTCCGGCTGGTCCACGTCCATACGATCTGGTTCTATATCATGGGAGGGTTCCTCTGGTTGAAGTGGAAGCGGCGGGCATTGTTGTACAGGGGGCTTCCTTATTTGTGCCTGGCTGCTGTGTCGGTTGAGGAAGCCTGGCAACGACGCTCTTTGAGGCGAGTCGAGGGGAGATTGTGGGTTAGTTGTTGGCGGCACGACCGGAGACCCCGACCCCCCAGGCGGGTTCACGTTCTTTGGTATGCGCAGTCCCGCGTACTTGTTGGACGGGCCGACAAATGCTGGACCTTTTGCTATGACTTCCGCAATGCGATTCTTTGTCGACAGGCCGCTGGAGCTATTGATGGGATGAGAAAGCAGTTGGGTTTTCCCAGAGCTACGACGATCACCAGTCGCCTGATTCGTTGTCTGACGGCGGGAAGAAAGTGGATTGGTTTGTATATCAGCAGAGGAACCCTGTACGACTGAGCGGGGCGCTTGCGTTTCCGTCGGTGACTTGATCGTCGAACTGGTCTCCCGGGGTTTCGAGGGTCCGGGTTTTGGTTTGTTCGCAAGTGTGAAGGGGGGATGCTTTGGAACCGAGGGCGACAGTTTGTTCCGTAATTGTGGATTAGTTGACAGTAAATCCACGACACCCCGTGAAATGGTCACCTTGCTGGAAGAGACATCCATCCCTGCTGCTCTCTTGGCCAACTTTTTCGGGACGGTCGTTATGGGTTTCTAACCGAGTGCCGTCAGAGATGCCCGGGATGGTTGGAATGGAACTTACAGTAATCACACCCGATTTGTGTTTCTGCGGCTGCAGGAGACCAGTCTCTTTGAAAGTCGGACGCCGGAGGGACGCCGACAATGGCTCGTCATCATCCGAGCTGCCGACAACCTCGGACGTCTTCCCCACCAGCTTTCGAAGCGGCACGTCGTCCTCGTCGGACTACGTCGTTGATTCAGCGATTGTAATTCGCCGAGGACCCGCGGTACTACGCACATCACTTGGGATTGGTCTCTGAGCTATTTCCCGGGCTGCTTTCTCTTCTGTTTCCCGGGCTTCCCTGAAAAACTTCTTCTCTTTATCTGATATGCATGTTTAGTCAGGTACACGCCAGGCAGGATTACAGCAAATACGTGCCAATCCACTGCTTTCTCGGGGTAACCTCAATCCCTTCGCGTGTTTTCTCCCTTTTATGTTCACCGACCTCCGTCCAGAAGCTTTTCAGCAAGCGCCCACAGTCGTGGAAGTTCTCGGTAGGTTCCCAACTGAGATTAAGAAAGTTCAGTAGCCGTTGCAAGAGGGATGGAGTGGCAAGGTGCCATACCTGTCCTCGTCATCGCCGAAACCATACCACTGTTTTCGGAGGTGAGTTGGACACGATCATAGTGGCAAGCATGGACGATGTACCTTCACAAGGTATTCCTGGACGGATAACAAACATCAGTGCATAAAGCACGCAAAAGGAAGAGGGAACGGAGGGCACACCCATTCGCCGTTGACCTTTCGACCAGCCTTAATGACCTCTGCAAGAACTAGATGAAGTTTTAAGGATAGACAAGACAGCCGAGCAGACTTGCCAACAGAATACTGAATCTCTTCAGGTGAGGTGGGGGGCGATGGTGTGCGTCTCTTCTTCCGCCTACCCATCATGAAGGTTTTGAGGTCACGAGGATGCGGGGGAAGTGGTCGATCAGCGTCACCGTTTCTTTATCTGCGACCGACAATATGACCACCGCCCAGCAACCGAAATCAAAGTCGAAATCTAAACAACAAGAGGCTCTCCAATTTCTGGATGACCTCGACTCTCTCCCAGAGGCTCCTCTTCCAACCCAACCGGTCAAAGCAGGCGGAAAACGGCCAGAAGAGACCGGGGATGCATCTGAGGTCCTCGCCTTCATCGACCAAATTACCCAGAAGAGCTCCGAGCCTACTCGTACTACCTCTGGAATCCTCGAGCGGCCACGTTCTGCGACTCCGACTGTGAGGAAGCCCACCGAGAGGGTTAAACTTGGTGGATCATCCACCCCTGCCCCTGGTTCCATCTCCCAAACCCCTTCTCAAACACACACACCACCTCCCCCTCCTGTCCAACAAGAAGAGCAACCCCCCTCCGGCGGCGGAAGCTGGGGCATTGGAGGATGGGGCAGCAGTGTCTGGACAAGCGCGTCTGCTGCGTTACAACAAGCCAGATCCGTTGTCGATGAACAGGTTAAGCACTTGCCCAACAATGATCAGGCTAAGAAATGGGGCGAAGGTGTTCTCGAATACGCCAAAAATGCAGACCTTGAGAAGATCACCGCCTTAGGTGCGTTTCCTCCGCCTTAATGCACCCCAGAGATATTTCTCATTACCAAAACAACAGGTCAAAACATCCAACGCGTCGGACTCTCCACGCTCAACGACATTCTCAACGTTGTTGCTCCCCCAATTTCCGAGCACGAAGTAATCCAGGTATGGTTAAGCCACGATATGCAAGGTTACGACGGTGTGGAGTCAGTTGTCTATAAAGCGTTCGCCAAGGTGCGCTCGTGCTGGGGTTTCCTTCCGGCAGGCATGCTCAAAAGAAGTTAGGTCATGGAACAGATAGAAGGGGGTGATCTCGTTGTCAACAGAGGGAACGAATCGAAACTCAAGGAAAATGAAGAGCCAGACCCGAAGCGGGATTTGAACGCGGTGGATGACTATGACACTGCTTTGAAGCTTTCCCAGGTATGGTAACTGGCTCAAGTACCAAGGTTGGACGGATTTACAGTTACTTGTAGGCGAACTTGGAAGACGTTATCAAGCGGAATCCTCAGCCCCCCGCTGCCGATACTTCGGGGACACAAAACCCCACCACATATTCTTACGTCTACCTTCGTATCCAACCCTTCCTCTCATCTCGCACTCTCCAAGCCGAGAAATCACACCGGTCCCTCCAATTCCTCCTCTATCTTTCCGACCCCAACCACCAACTACTACATTCCACCGTAACGCAGGGCATACCCGGAAAATGGTTAGATGTTTGGGATACCTACCCATGGGTCGAAGATCTCGCTGTCGAGGCTTTGAGGGTTGGTATCGAGGTACTGGGACAAGAGTATATTAGCGGTAGGATGGGATGGACTCCAGATAAGGAAGGAGCTTCGGAAGAGTCTGGTTCCGAGGAAGGGAGCTCTGAAGAGGAAGAGTAAACCCAGTCTGGATTCTGAGGGCAGTTGTATCTTTATCATGTACTACGAGTAAATAATAACGGCAAATGTGTCTATTTTTTCTGTTCCTCTTGTTGAGGTGGAGGTGGGAGGGGTTTGAGCGAATCTGGTCGCTTTGGCTCAACGCCATCTCCAACCTGTTCCCAGGGAGAGAGCGCCTCAAAGTTCCTATGCATTCGTTTTAGCAATGGCCAATGAATCGGTAAAGACGATACCGACCTGAACGCTTGAGTGAGTTGTAATGGCTCGTAGACGACGCGTTTCCTTTCTTCATCATATCGAACCTCGGTATAACCCTGGGGCAAATAATTACCACCGGCTTTTAACCATCCGTATCAGTGTAAACCTACCGTCAAGGGGAAGTCTTTTCGAAGGGGGTGTCCCTCAAAGCCTGATCGAAGGTTAGTAGAGTCCGCCCCGACCTGGTCATGTCCAACGCACCATAGTCGGTAAGAATGCGGCGGCTATGAAGACATCAGATACATGAATTTGACGGATTGAAATAACACGCACAGGTCTGGGTGGCCCTCGAAGAAAATCCCGAACAAGTCCCAAGCTTCACGCTCATACCTACGGCGGCCGATGTCAAAATAGATGGTGAACCACGAACAAAAAACGGGTACCAGTCGGCCCCCCGGAAAACAGGGACGGCACTAGGAACGGCGTCTGCCTCTCCGGCGTACGTCTTGACGCGGATCCTTCCCGCTTCAGAGAAGTTAAGGAGGTGATACGCAACCTCAAACCTCTTGTCACGCTCCGGGTAGTCAGCACCACTGATATCAACACAGCTTTTGAACTGGCATTGAGAATGGTCCCTCAAGAAGGTAAGAACAGGGACAATCGCGCTCGGGGCAACATAGAGCGTGAGTTCGTCCTTGTAAACTGAGAACTGTTGAATAAACTTTGGGAGACATTGCATAAGGTAAGTTCCGTATGTGTGGAGGGCCTCAGTGGTTCCAGCATGCTTGACTATCGCAGGATTTGGGGAGGTGGGTTCGGAAAAAGGAGAGACGGAGGCTGGAGGGATGTCCAGTCGATTAGAACGTGATTCCGATGGGACAATTCCGAGTCTTACCTTTGGAAGACGACGAAGAGTGGATGCGCCTGGAATACGCGGGTAACGAGCGCAGGATAGAACGCGAAGAGAGGGTGGTAACAGCGAGCTGACGGCCAGCACCACCAACGAGTCGCAGAGACATTGTGGAGGACGGCGTTTGGACGAGTGAGTGAAGCGTGGGACCAATTCGACTACCAATCCCTTCCGGTCGATTCGATTCATGGCCACCGCCATCTTCGACGCCCTACCATACTACGACAATGACCTCGAGGTCCACCCTGACCTCAGGTCCAAGGTCGAAAAAGAGCTAGCACGGGAGGGAAAACCGCCAACGGCGCTACACCCAAAGGTGCCTCCCCCAATCGACCTCTTCTCAGTTGGTATCTCAACTATTCGCTCCTGCGTCGTTTCTCAAATATTCAACGTGTATTCAGCAACACCCGTTATTAACAGCTGAACTAGCCCGCACTGAGGCAAATCTACCAATCCCACCCTTGGACACGACGCGCCATCAACTGCCAGGGCCCCTCAGTACACCCGCGACAGAGGACGAGTGGCAAGCAGCAGTTAAAAATGCTCACGCTCAACTCGAGCACCAGCGACTACGGTGCGTTGGTTTGCACGGTGTAGAATTTTGAGGGTTGACGAAGAGACAAGCCAGACAAACATAGCATTGCTGCAACAGTACGGCGCGAACTCATGGAGGGTGCACAACTACCTACTCGAGGCGACTAACAAACAGTTAGAGAAGGCGGTCGAGGATCTGACCCAGTTGACCACAGATCTAAACCGTGACCGTAAAAACAGCCAGGTGCGTACTCTTCCGTTCTGGGGAACGAACTCTGGCTGACGGGCGTATGATAGACCATGTTCGGAGCACAGCTGACTGCCTTGGAGACAAGATGGACGGACCTCATCTCGAATGTACTTCAAATCGAAATGGCGAATGTAGCTCTCGAGGCTGAGATTGACCAGTTGATAAAGAAGGAGGCCGAGTTGGCTGTTTCGTGATTTTGTGTAGAGTAGTAGATGATAACTATGACCGACTGAAACTGGACCTGAGGAACCCGTCGGAGATCTGACGCTCAGGCTTGACCGCTCCACCTCGTCGCCAACCTCGCTTCGACAGAGGGGTTCGTTCTGCACAACCACTTTGGTGAGTCTCGTCCGACACACTGAGGCCGGCAGCACAACCATAACCCACTCACCGTCACGGTCTCCGACCACCCGCCTTTTTTTACGATCGACATCCGAAACAGAACAGAGGCTTAGAACCTTGAAAACTCGATAACTGGCGTCTCTCGACGCGTATATGGCGAATATCGACACAAACAAGCAGGACTTGGCAAAGTCTTCGGATGCAGGGCTCGTGACAGGAGACGCAACGGGAGAGGAGTCCCAAGTCCCCACACAACAGGTGACGGAACCTAAGGATGCTCCCCCCATAACAACTCCCCCTCAGACGTCCGCTACTCCAACTTCGAACGGCGGGCCCGCATCCACGACCGTTACGAAAGTATCCCACCCGAAAAAGTTTAGTTCAGTGAACATTACCAAGAAGTTCCTCGAGAACAACTCTGCCACACCCTCCCAATCAAACTCAACCTCGACTTCTTCGTCCACGAAGGTCGGGATCGCCAATCGTGAGTTAATGCGGTCAAGCTTCGGTATGCGGAACGCGGGAGGTTGACTGTGCGAGATAGCAAAGCCCGTTTCTCAGACATCGGTCCCCCACCCACGTCTCATCACAACCAAGTTGACGACGTCCACCCAACCGTCTTCTCTTACTGGTCCAGGGTGGTCACGGCCGTCATCTGCTACTCCGACCCCATCGAACACCAGTTCGCCTCCTACGACATCCGGTCTGACACTTACAAGCACGGCTTCACATTCCGCACCTCAGCTGCCGCATGTTGGCAAGGTAATTCAACCTCAGCCGCGAAGTTCACTGCCTGGGAAGAAGGACCACTCTGGTCCGGTGTGGGGAGTGGTGAAAGGGTCTCCGAATGTCTCAGTTCCGGACCTCCAGACTGAATTTCCCACCGCAGCAGAAGTGGCCCAAGGTGCGTGAACGGCCAGCCAATGTTTTCACGTAATTAATTTCGCCTCAATAAAGTTCGATCGGCTATACTCTCTGAAAAGCAAGAAGCTGCTCATACTGCCGCTTTACAAAAGCAGGCGATGCGAGCAGAAGCTGACGCTTTCCGCGGGGTTCACTTGGACCCGAATGCCCACCACTGGGATGAAGTGAGTCCTCCATACACGGCACAATTTATTGACGTCTAAATTCGGTTTTCTCAAGATGGAGGAGGATGATGATAACTTTCTGGCAGAGGTGATCGACTTTGGTGACGGCAGACAGTACACTGTACAGCACACAAGCGACGATTCCAAAGCGGTACCAACTGAACGGTCTTCGGAGGCTGGCGGGGACCAAGGTACTGATCCGGCGGATGCTCCTAGCCCACCCGTGCGAAAGGAAGATCGCTTCCGCGACGACTTCGACCGTAGTTGGCCACCTTCGAAGCCCCACCTGCCACCTGCCTCTTCGGATTCCGGCCCGAATGTCCACTCGCCGCTGTCTCCAAATGGATCCTCGAAGGTTCTGTTCAACGAACGATCAAATAGGTTGGAACCGTACTCGGGGCGTCCGAGTCCCCATCCCGGCCGGAGAGGTAACCGAGACGCCCAGTCACCGGTCGAACCTCGCGGGGGTCGGGACCTCCCTCCTCACACACCCCAGTTACTACAGAAGCACGAGCCTTTATCTCAACGGCAGCGGCGACCCGGGAATGTGGAGCCGCCCAGGCTGGACACAAGCGTTATCGTTATGAAAGATGGGAAGAGCGGTTGGCGAGAGGGACACTCCCCCTCATCGTCGATTGCTTCTTCACACCCTTCATCGATCGTTCATGGACATACCAGGCGGTGGAGTCGAGATGAGGGCCCAGGACGGCCGCCATCTATGTCCAACGGGCGCACCTCATCTCGGGATTTCGTCCGCCCGCCGCAATCTTTGACGATGTCGCCTTCCTCTCCGTCTCGGTCTCCACAGGTTTTGAGAGAAGAAAGACTACCTCAGACGCACTCGCCGTCGCTTTCGACCAGATCCTTGTCATCGTCGGCCCAACCTTTGATGACCCCTGCCGTTGACGATGACGAAGTTCGACAAGTGGCCATGCACAACGCCGCAGAACGTGCGAGGATCAGGAGACAACAGGAGGAACAAGAGAGGGAGAAGGAGAAAGAGAGGGCAAGGAAGAAGGCCGAGGAACTTGCAGCAAAGATGGAGGCACAGAAGACTGAAGCTCCAGCGGCTCAGGTAAACAAAGAACATTCTCTGCCAGCTGGGTGCTCACGAGTTGTATTAGATACTCCCAACACCTACCCCGGAGATCACCAAACCTGCACGGGGAAAGTCTCCTCTTGGTGACACCCTCAGGGATGGAGCGCCTCCTCGTCCGCCATTTCCTCGGCGACAACAGTCCACCACGGATCCCGTTGCGTCACAGTCGGACTCGTGGAGAGCGCATGCAGCTCCGTTGCCCCCACCCACAACCGCCAAGCACGGACCGCTCGCTGCCGACAATGACTTGGACTCTTTGTCAATAAAGGAAGGGGAAGATGTCGAAACCGTCGACTTCTCAGACTTCGGAAGATTGATCAATGGGCCTGAACACACCCATGAAGAACCGGATCCCATACCATCAGATCCAGTCACAGCTCCTTCACCAGACTTGGTTGACGCTCGCAATCGAGAACCACCAATACCGTCGAAGACTGACACTTCCGCTTGGAGGCAAATGCAAGAGGAACTTCACTCAGAACTTGGGCCGGATGGTTCGAAATCAGGTGCAATCGAGCTGACAATCAAGACAGACGGACCTTCAACGCGTAGCTCGGTCGATCAGTTGCATCCTCCATTCCCTCCTCCACAACGGTCTCCGCGAACAAACACCTTCCGGGAAGCTTCGATGAATTCGTTAGACGATGCGCTCTCTCGGATAAAGGGAGCCCTCGACCACATGCATGAGCCTCCGCCCTCAGAGGAGAAGAAGAGCGAAACCACGGAGAGCCAACAAACTCGTTCACAACCGTCCACTCCTGTTGCACCTCCTCAAACCTTGAAGCCAGTACCGCTCAAGCCATCGAGGTGGCTTCCACCCGCCTTACGTCCCAAGGATCACGTGTCAAACCCATTTGGTTTGGACGTCGAGGAATACGTGACAAAACAGTCCCTTCCAGCCCTTCCCTCTGAGGTAGTCGCAGTAGTTGTCCCAAAAACTAAGGTGCCACGAGCACCAGTGACGAAACGACAATTGGGTCTATCAAAATGTCCGTCTAACGGTGTCCGATGGGATATCCTAACCTGGGATCCGCCAGTGGAAGGCATGAACAAACGAGATCTCTCCTTGAACGAAGTATTGTTCCGTAGGCCAGCACACACCAAGGGGAAGTTCCGACCTCGCGTCAATCTACCTCGTTCGGACAACCCAAGGGTTAGAGGTTCAGGGAAAGGACCGCCGACTGGAGCTTTTGGGCGTCCGAGAGGAGGGAATGATGCACAGACTTGGCGACGTTCGGAACCGCTTCCAGAGGTTACTGAGGTACCTGAGCCTGCAAACGCTCTCGACACCGTTAGTGTCTCTCCCCCACCGGTCCCGCAGGATGAGATTAAGGCTTCGATGTCTCCTGCAATCATAGTTCCGCAGTTACCTGCTGGAGGCAGTGAGACCATCGGCCGACAGAGAGCGCAAAAGAAGGGGCCCGTAGGGGAGGAGGTCGCTTTCTATCGGACAAGGGCGGACGTGCCGAGCGTTGAGGCTAGTTCAGCAGTATCGTTCACAGTTTCCAGCGAACTTGACGATGGTTCTCGACCTGAGCTGCGCGAAGAGGCGAAGCCGAGTGTCCCCGCCTCGGCTGGGCCATCAGCAACTCGGGTTTTGGAGACCACTGTCGACTCTCCCGTGCCCACGTTGACGCAAAGTCAAACGGACAGCAAGAGCTCGGACGCGTCGGTGAGAAACTGGAGTGGTTCTCGTCGCACGTGTTCACATCACTGATCGCTCTTCGGCAGCCGGAAACCGTTCCGATTACACCACCACAGCAGAATGCCAATGGGACTTGGACGAAGTCGCCTCTCGCGTTCCGGGTGAAGGAATCGCCTTCCAGGGCCCCAGATCCAGAGCATCTCAAGATCGTGTGGTCAAAATCCGGAGGGAAGGACCCGCTGCCCTCAGTTAACTCGTTGGAGGGGATCGCGGATGATCTCACGAACGTGCCATTTAGTCTCCAGGACGTCAAATCCGAGGACGGCGAAACTCTACCTCCAACAGCACCCTCTCGAATGTCACTATCAGAGGTCACGCGCGCATTCCAACAGGTCCCAGCCAACAGCCGTCCAGTACCCCCGCTGCCATCCTCCGTATCTTCCCCACCCGAGCGACAACACCACTTCACCGGACAACCTCCTACTCAACAGCAAAACAACCGTCCGACTTACGGGCCGACCTATCCGTCACCTTTGACGAGCCATTCTCCTGCACCCGGACAAGTGGTGTACACACAGGGTAGCCCGGTTCCCAGTAGAATGGTGGTCAGTGGCCACGCTTCTCCATATATGCATCCACAACCGATGTGGGTACCCGTACATCAAGGGCCTGCTCCACCTGGTCAGACTCCCGGATCGATGATGCGCCCCGTCCCATCTCCATTCCCGAACCAAGTGGTTACGTATCCCCCCGGCATGTACGGTGGACCCCCTCCTCCAATGACGAATGGCCCCGTTCCACAACAACCCAACGGAGTGCACCACTCTCAGGGCCGGGGCCGCGGTGGCGTTCCAATGCTAAGCCCGATCATGGCCCCCGCGAACTCGGTCCCTCCACACCAAGCTCACCCTGGTATGATGTACCCTCCGAGTCCTGCGCTAATGCAACCACAGCTTGGAGTCCCTGGATATCCACCACACATGCAGCAGCACCCTGGAGGGAACGGTGGCGTAGGACGTGGACAGATGAGGAACGGATACGATGGGATGCACGGAATGCACGGGCACCCACCCCCTCACCCGCCCTCGACGCCTGGTCAAGGACCTCCACAACCTCTGCATACGTACCCGATGTCCCCGTATCGGCCACCTTGGTAGTTGGTGGGTTATTGCGTCAGCGGTTTCTTATCGTCGTTAAAGTTGCGTGCACAGAGTCGATCTGTTTGTCTGCTCATATTCGGTTTTCTTGATCTTAACTTCGCTTTCCTCTCGTCTACACTGTGATATATGTTACGTCTCTCCCTCTTCCCTGTTTCATTGTTCGCCGTCTAGCTGTCACCGTCAGACGTTATGTTGTGTGTTCTTATCGTGTCGTCGTGCTTCGCATCGATTTCAGTCTACAGCTTTCTTTTGTCCTCTCACAATTCAGCTCATTCATGAATTTGATTCGTAAAACTGCTAATGGAGGGTTCTGATGTTAACGTGAGTCCATGGGAGGATGCGTGCGGGTGACATGTATGAGGGTGATTGCTGGGTCTATGAGTCCGATGCGAGAGAAGAGTTCGTGAAAGGGGTGCAAGTGAGAAGGAAGAACCACTAGGTGAAACAAGCTTGAGCTATTTCCGGCACGTCATCGAGCGTGGTGCACGGCCAATGGCCTTGCTGGATCATCTCCTCCCAGAGGGTCTGGGAACGAAAGAGGTCCAGAGAAGCGCGAGCAATCTCAAGCTAAACGCGAGCAATAAAGAATCAACGACCACTTCTGGCCACCATAACGTGGGAGATATGTGCTTACTGGATGCTCGTACCCGTGTCCAATGTCCCTGCCCATGAACTCGTTGACCAGAGTTTTCAGAGGGATTATTTGCGAATTCTTCCGGCCTAAACTTTTTCGGAATGGGAGGAACGATGCGACATCCCTCGTGTCGATGGCCGGGTGAGACAAGCCCAGGAACTTGAGGACGATCAAGTCAGGGGCACGGCATATTTAAAAGGCAGGAGGTATAGGCGGACCAGGAATAATTCCCAGAGTTTGTACCCGACGATAACCTTTCCCTGCAGCAACTCTTTGACGGACTTTCGGACGTCTTCGATTTTTGGGGCGCTGTGGAGATGATGGGGCCGCAGCCCCGTCTCAGATAACCGGTAGTCCGTAACCGGTTGCCTGTATTGGAATGACGTTATGGGAATGGAGTCGGAGATGAAAGATCAAAGACGCGACGGACGTTGGCCGAACGAATGTGTCGATTAGGACACGGCCTTGCCAATTTGTGATGCTTATCCGCCTGGAGCCCTAACCGAGTTAGACTTTTGTGGGTAGCGTGAGACAAGAGAGAAGCCGTACGCGAGCATCGGGGTTCTTCTGCTAGAGTTACAAAAGACCCATTGACAAGATGCGCCAAGGAACCTCTCCGGGTTGGACACTCTACTACACGAGGGCTGGGGCGTAGGGAGTTGTGTTTGTGGTGGGCGAAAGAACTTGTGAGGGTCCGTCGGGGCGGCGTGAACGTTAGAGTAAACTTGGTTTGGAAGATAACAAGGAGAGGTTTGGTGGTGCAAGCTGCGGGGACTCAGAGGAGAGATAAAGCCAGAGTCGGTCGAGCGGTGGTGCCAGTTCGAGTGGGTGTCCATGGGGGAGAGAGCAAGTTAACACAACGACGAGACGGGTTTTATATCCCAGCTCCATTTTTTTTCATTTTCCCGAGTTGCAACATCGGGTTCGAACAAAATAAACCTAAATTCGATTCACTCCCTTTCTGCAAAACTAGCCATCCCTTTTAATCCCCATTTGCTCATCATTGTTTTGTCCTGTGCGTCGAAAATCAGCACATTTCACCCTCCTATGTTTCCCAGTCCGACATACCTCATCCCAAGGGGAGCCTTCGCAGACGGGTCAGCCTTGCAAGTTACACCCACGCAAGCGAGGAGAGACAACTCACAGGGTGTCGTGAGCATCTGCTCGCCAGTGAACACCGCGTTTGCTCCCGCCATAAAGCACATCGTTTGTTCAGGTTCGCTCAGCATTTGTCGTCCAGCGGCAAGGCGGATGATCGTCTTGGGAAGGACGATCCGGGCGGTTGCGACCGTCCGAAGCACAGTCGGGAACGGCACCGGCTAAGCGATCCCATTAGCACCACGAGCCAGAGCAGAGCACAGCAGTAATCGAATTCACGTCGTTTTTCTCCAGAGGTGTCCCAGGGATAGGGACCAGAGCATTAACCGGGAACGATTCCGGGTGTTCCGGAAGGCTGCCAGGTATCCCGCATTGTATCAGTTGCTGCTGAAAGGGTGTAACAAGATGGTAGTACTTGGACAACTCCCAGATCAGCCCAATTCGATCGGCGTCCGTCTCCCCGAGTCCCAAGATTCCGCCAGAGCACACGCTAATGCCCGCTTCGCGGACTGCAGCGATGGTATCTAGTCGTTCGTCGTACGAACGGGTGGTAATAACCTGGGCGCACTAGGTCACAATCACCTTTCCGATCAGTCTTGAACCTGTCCTTACTTTGGGGTAATACTCCCTTGAGGTATCGAGATTGTGGTTATAGGCGGTGAGACCACTGGGAGCCACGAATCAGCAGTGATAATTATGAGACAGTTCCCTCGAGTCTCACGCTTCCTTCAAACGTCTGGCTTGTTCTGGGGACAACATCCCAAGCGTGGTGCACACCTCCATGCCCATCCCTCTGACCTCCCGGACCATGGTCAGAATGCGCTCGAATCCGCGCTTCCGTCCCGCGATATCTCTCCAGGCGGCACCCATACAAAATCTCGTACTCCCGTTTTCCTTAGCCTGCCGGGCGGCTTTGAGCACCGGTTCGATATCGACAAGCGGGGACGCCTTGGTCGCGGTCGTGTATCTCGAGGACTGAGAACAGTACGAGCCTAGGACAGTCGCAAAGTCAATACCATCCCGTGTTTACGTAGATCGGGGGATTTGCAGATATGGAAGAAGACGCACAATCTTCAGAACATCCGCCGGCTAGAGCGAATGAGGAACGACGTCAGTCATGCAGATGCATCGGACGCGGTGCTTGTATCCGCAACCCACTTTTTATGTTCATCAATGTGCAGAGCTGGATTTTGGATGGATCGTGATGTTGCCTGTGAACCGACGCAGATTGGAAGACAAGGTCGAGGAGGGGTCCGTTAAAGATCTCTTTGACTTCGTTCCTCTTCCATCGCTGCAGAACGAAGGCGGGTTCGTTGGGCCGAGGCCGTACTGCAGTGGCAGCGTGGGTCGCGAGTGTCCGCGAGGGGTTGGAGAGGCGAACGAGAGACTGTTTGAACATGAAGCGCAAGGGGGATCAAGAGTCGGAGATTCGGTCCCAATCGCCTGCTTATCGATACCGGCCAACGGCCAATCAAAACTCAGTCCTTTCGATTCCCGTCGGTGGGTTGTGCATAATGTACAAAAAAGTGTGTATCTACGCAAAAACCGAGACTAGTAGCTAGAAAACAGTAAACTCCTATCCGCGTCCTGAAATCTCCTGCGTAATCAATCTACCTCGTGGAAACAAATACGAAGAATATTCACCATAACAGGGGCTAGTGATCCTTCATCCATTTGCCCAAAAGTTTACCAATCTGTGTTCGGCGGGGCGGCGATTTTGGTTCGCCGGTGTTGTGTCCTGTAAGCCTAACGCAGGTGGAGCAAAGAAGAGACGAGCAGACGTTAGCGTCATTGTGTTAACCTCACTTTGAAGCAAAAGAGAACCTGACCTCCACGCGAACGGTTGGGAATCGGTGGTGGTTTTCTATTATGACATTGTTGTTGTTCCGCAAACGCTCGAGCCTGCGTTGATTGATTGTGGAAGGTTTCCCATTGCTGAAGGGTGTGTGCGGCGAGTTCTTGAGAATAACATCTCTTTCTTTCCTCGATGGAGGGCGACATGGTAGGGAGAGATGGCAATGTCGAGAGGTCGTGTGGAGCTGGAGTCGAGTTGGAGTCGAGTTCTTATTTGTTGAAAGGAGGGGGTGTAGGGGGCCTCGGTCACGTTTTCATGTTTCACCTTTCCGGCGAGGACGTCACCATGGAGCGAGGGGGGGATGGATTCAACCCCTCGATCAGTCCGGAAGTGCCTTGCAGGCCTGCCCGCACTCCAACGGGCTCCAAGCCGGGACACGCATACGGTTCCACGCGAGGCATGAATAAGAGGGTGCAAAAAAGCGGTCATCTGTCCGGGGAGTTGTATTCAGATTCAGATACAAACAAACCACGGTACATGCAGCACAACCACCCGTGTATATACCTGTTGCTTCTTGGCCAACGGCCTTGTCCGGTAAATCGGATGCCTAGTATTTCGAGTGTCTCAGCGCAGCATCGCTGCCTCTGAAAACGAGCGTGGACGGAGCAAAGCCGAAACTTTCGTCCACGATTTTGACATTCTGTTCCAGGTTACTCCAAATTAACCCGCGATTCACGTTCGAGACGGAGGAGAGGTCATACCATTTCACCAGCGATGACACGGATCTGGAGCAAATAGAACGATCACAAGTTAACCGAAAGGATCCATGCTTCCGGCAGGAAGCGATGCGCTCACCATCGACCAGTGATGAATGGCGTGCAATTCACAGAACCACAGCTAAATGAACGGAAGCGTGAGCATAAGAGGGTATGACATTGAGGGTGCAGAACTTTGCACGACTCGGAGATAAGCCTGCCGAAGGACTTACCTCCCTGCCAAACGTAGTTTCGAACACCTGGGGGTGTGGAGTCACAGCGTTGAGGGTCAATCTTTCTTCAACCAGGGTTTCGTTAGGAACAAGTTTCTCCAGCCGCCCAAGCGTGTCCTTCAAAGCTTCCTTGGCTGCCACCTTGCTGCTCTCCATCGGCGTATTTCGCAATCGGACGTCATAGTTCACCACCCTGGGAGGAGAAGATTCCAGCGCGTCCAACAGCAGGGTGTAGTGGTCCCTCGCGTGTCGAAGGTGTTTGCCTTTAAACCCAAAACGAGAGCCGGATCAAATTATGCAATCTCACTCAGATGCGACCGTTGGCAGACTATACCGATTGTGGATCCCGGAAGGTACTTGGAGTCCCCCGTCAACTGTTCGTCCGACTCGAGGAGATCAACGAACTCGAGGGCTTGCGTGAAGATGTGTCTTGCTACAAGGATCAGCCGGTCCAAAGAGTCTGAAGATTTTTCGAATGTCGTTCCAGTGGTGGCGGTTGGGGACATGATAACCTCGGTGGCAGTGGAGAAGAATCGTCCGCTCGCACTCCCCGTCTTATGCGGCCCTCGCTGTTGCAGCGTTTCGTCGTCGAAGCCGCGTACACGTCCTCGGGCGGATCAAAGGTCAGCGGACGGGTTTCAAAAACATGTTCCTCATCCAAATTTCGGATAGCCCACTGTAGAGAATACAAGAGCGACTCGAACTCAACGTGAGGATGTACGCTATGCTCTTCCAGATCCATAGACCCAGTGGGGTCGAGAGACTTATGGCAGCCCTCGAATGAGAATAAAAATTCGATTCGCATGCTGTCCATCGTCATCGTCGGTCTGAAGTTGTTTTGAAACCGATCCGGCCCACGTGCTTTCCCGTCCTCCATCCTTTCTCTTCCGCATCCCTCCACCCCATAATGCTTGCCTCCCTGCGGAAAGCTACCTCACTTACCAGGGTTAGAAAGCCTCCGTGCTCATCTAACACTTTGCTGACACGTCGTTCTTAGGTCGCTTCTGCCAGCCAGAGGCGATTCCTGTCCATTCACGAATACCAGTCCATGAACTTGCTCAACTCAGTGTGTTGCCAGAGGGGGTCACCGGAACGGCCGACCAAGACTTACCGACCCTCGTTTTCTCATAGTATGGCATTCCGACACCAAAGAGCATCGCCGCAAAGTCACCGGAGGAGGCTTTTGAGGCCGCCAAACAATTCAGTCCGTCGCGTTCCCCCGGATCCCTATACCCTTTCTGACCGCACGACCAATGCTTCTAGCCACCAGCGGATCCGTCATTAAGGCGCAGGTTTTGGCTGGTGGACGTGGAAAGGGCCGATTTGACACTGGTTTACAAGGGGGTGTACACAAGGTCAACAGGCATGTTCTTCTGACCCCGTGGCGCATACAACAATAATCTCAATCCACATCTACAGCCCTGAACATGCCAAGGAGCTTGCTAAGCAGATGATTGGCTCAAATCTCATCACGAAGCAGACTGGTGCTGGAGGGAGGATCTGTAACGCTGTACGTGGCATTCCGAACGTAAATTTTAAGCGGAAACCAATCCCGTTGGACAGGTCATGTTGGCCGAGAGGCGCGATCCCACACATGAGTACTACGTTGCCGTCCTGAACGATCGTGTATCCGAGGGACCTGTTCTCGTTGCTTCTTCCCAGGGTGGTATGAACATTGAAGAGGTCGCTGCTAAGGATCCCGATGCCATCATTACCACCCCCATCAATTACGCCAGGGGTTTGAGCAAGGAGGAGGCTCTGAGGGTTGCCGGCAAGCTTGGCTTCAAGGGCGAGTCCGCCAGCGAGGCTGCCGACATCTTCATCAACCTCTACCGAATCTTCAAGGACAAGGATGCCACCCAAATTGAGATAAACCCGATGGCCCAGACAAGTGATGGGCATGTCCTCTGGTGAACAGCTTGAAGCAACTAGAACTCGTCGCAACACTGACATCGACATTCAACGATAGCATGGATGCCAAGTTCGGGTTTGACGACAACGCCGAGTTCCGCCAGCAGGACATCTTTAGCCTTCGCGATATCTCGCAGGAGGAACCCTCCGAGGTCGAGGCCCAGAAGGCCAACCTGAACTTCATAAAGTTGGATGGAAGCATTGGATGCCTCGTCAACGGCGCTGGATTGGCTATGGCCACCATGGATGTGCTGTCCCTCCACGGTGGTAACCCAGCCAACTTCTTGGATGTCGGAGGTGGAGCCACCCCTGAGACGGTCAAGAAGGCTTTCGAGATCTTGATTGCCGACTCCAAGGTCAAGGGAATCTTCATCAACATTTTCGGTGGTATCATGCGATGTGACTACATTGCCGAGGGTGTCATCAAGGCCACGAAGGAGCTGGAAATGAAAATTCCTCTCATTGTCCGACTCAAGGGAACCAAGGAGGCTGAGGCTAAGAAGTGTGTTCCTCCTCATAGAATTCCAAGTTGTGCGTTATTGACGTTCTGCGTAGGATGATCAAAGAATCGGGTCTGAAGATCCTTGCCTTCGATAGTTTGGATGAGGCCGCGGAGACTGCCGTCCGTGTCTCCCTATAGACTTTGGAATAGACGACCGATATTTTATACCTCTGTACATCTTTCACGGCACAGGGCTGTCGAACTGACGCCTGCACGCGATCGAAGATTCACCGATGTTCAGCGATCATGCTGACTCAGTAACCTGTTTGCACCCGGACCTCGTACACTCCCGGAGACCTCGAATCCGCTGGAACAACGAGGACTGAGTCTCAGATGGTAAATCTGACTGATGCTGGCCGTTTGTAAAGACGATGTTTAGCCACGCATCTCCACGGCACTGGCAAAGGTTCTCTCCAGCGGCTGGAGACCCCACAGGTGGCATATTCCACGATCTCCCTTCACCGCAAGGCCACAACCTTGAGAAGGAGCGTGTGGCAGCTTCCTGTCTCTTAAAGCGGTGGGTGGTTACATCGCTCGGACCTACCCGTTGTCTCTGGCGCCACCTTATGAGCGGCCCACTCCCGGGCAGGGTTGGGGTTGTCACCTTTTCGTGTGGAACAGTAGGGAACAGTACGTATCCTTACCCTTGTTAATATGTGGGGCGCTAATCCAGAAGCGGGTGGTTTTATTGGGCCGGTTTTGACCGTGACCATGACCATGGCCACGGCCCTCAAATGTAGGCCATGAACCACGAAACAAATAGGTGGTATATATAATATGGTTCTGTTCCCGCTATTGTCCCCTCGTCCCCCAAACCACCACCACCATAGCCGTCAAGACCAGCCCGTCCGACACGTCCCATCATGAACAAAACCCCAGCAGACGTCATTCGCAATAGGTGTTTCATCTGCGAAGACAACGAGGACAGACCCTGTTCACCAGCCCCATCGATACCCAACCTCGACATTCAGTTCTCAGACGCAGAGACGATCGTCGTAAACGAGCTCCTGGAAGACATCGGACTCGCCTCGGTCGAAGTCCCCAGGCATATGATCCCGCACCAATTCGCTTCCGAGTACGATTTCAGAGGGTACGCGCCGCTGGATGTGTTTGAAGATCTCCGGGTGCAGGCGACGTATTTCCCGTTTATGCCGGTGAACTACATTCATTGGCTCGACTACGCCATCCCCTTGTCGAGGTTCTTCTTCGTCGACGAGTGGATTTCCTGGGGAGACGCTAGACGTTGGGATCAGGAGGATCAGAGGCAATACGAAGAGTGGAACGCGGAGAAGGGACGTCTATCGATTGACACCGAATCCCTGGACGCTCAAGACAACTACTCCTACACCCCTCCCTCTCCATTCAAGCGACCGTCCAGGGTCCCCATGGGTTTACTCTCAATCCCTTCCATCGAAGACACAAAACGCCGCCGCACGATCTACTACGCTCGACCACCACTGATCAGAGCCAATGCCGTCGTGGGTGACGAGTTTGGAAGGACGAAGTGGCGATCTACCTCCTCATTATCCTCCACATCAGAGAGGTCGCGGTCCGCCCATAAAGAATCAGACAACATTGACGGCGCTCGGCGATTCTTTCATATCCCTGCTGCTACGGGGTTCGAAGACTTTCAGGAACGCCTCAGGAGCGTCTTCCACGCTGCGAACTGAGTTTCGCATGTTGTTATTTGTACAATGTTATACTAATTTGACCCCACATCCGATTAGCTTGTAGCGATAGCCACTTTTCAGTGACCCTCGATCCTTTGCGTATACTATTTAATTTCGAACGTTGAAGCGTTCGGCCTTTGATAACAGACACGTCGCGCTTGTCCACGATCGTGACACGATCGACGAGTTGCATGCGTGAGATGTCAGAACCACGACGACGATCAGCTCGGTCACGGAAACCCCAGACACCTGAGGAACCTCAACTTCAGCCTGTCGAACCCCCTCCTACAAGAGCCTCAGGGGCAAATGGGGACCTAGAAGATATCGACTTTGGTAATGTCATGACGAATCCAAAGAGCAAACTAACCCGGATGGATCTAAGCGTGAGTGTTATAACCCCTTTCCTTCCAACAACGCAGGCGCGTTTTGCTGAAATGGGAACGCATAGGAAGAGATGTTCACTTTTGATACCTGGCTATCCCTCCCTCCTGAATCCCGGGCGGAGCTTGTCAAGCTCTTACCCCCGACCGCTTTCAGCACGTTCATCCCCAGGATCGATCCGGCCCACCCATCTGTCGCGGGAGCCGACCTGATGGACATCGACTCATTGTCAGAGCAGGTCCCAGAAGCGTTGGATCCTATGTTCTTTTCGGACTCGCACTTCCTCGCTGCACTGCGGACGTTCCAGGATCATCTGCACAGCGGGTGGTTGACCGACGACCATAAGATGAAAATCAACAAGTATCGCGCGGGGATCGAGGATGGAACCTTGCACGCTGCGTGGAAGGATGAAGCGTGGAGTCAGAGCCAGGCGGAGGAAGACGCCGTCGCTAATTCAAAGTCGGGCTCTACCTCACAGAGGTTCGTTCTTCCATCCCCCTCGTGATGACCTTCTCCCCCGGTTATAGTGGAGAACTCAGCTCCTCATTCATATAGAGCAACGAGGGAGATTAGGCTGAGTGACCTCGTCGAGGGTGGTTTCCTCGGAGTAGGGGACATCCTCGTCTACAGACGAACGTTCTCCCTCGCAAACGTCACCGTGGAGAAGGACATCATGGTACGTTTTCTTTACTCCGAACTCTCCACCTCCGGCGCGCATAATGATGACGACAAACGCCGTTAACTCCAACTAGATCTCCGAGTGTGGTGGATCCTCTAAATCAATCGTGGTGTTGGTTCCGTCAGGGACGACCAAATACCTACCACCAGCCCTCGCGTCATCCTCGATACCAACTGAGGATCTATTACCTAACGATAACTCCTTGCTGCAGATGCACATCACGACCCCCTCGTCGCTCGAGTCCGGTATACTCGATACAGACAGCAGAGTCGATAAGCTCCAGCGGACGAACGGGAACGCCTGGAAATACCTCTCGGTGTGGAAGTTCTTACAGGGTGGTGGTGGAACAGATGGGTTCGCCTCTCCTGAGAGAGGTGGGAGGCAGAATACGGGAACGTTGCACTATCTTCGAAGCTCTGTGTATTACGGGCGTTAATCCTACACACTGATCTCTCGTCCACGAAACCACTGGTTAGTATCACGGGAACCCTACAATTCGCCAGAACAGACCCCCTCGAGCCACTCAACGTCGCTCCTGACGGTGGTGAAGTTCTCGTATCCTCTCTCGGTAATGGTTATAACATCTTCGATCCTCACACCCCCCACACTTTCAAATCTCGTGAGGGCATCGTGATCGATGTGTTTGGATCCCCGAATTGGCGCCAACAAGTGGGGTGAGAAGTAGATGCCCGGCTCGACGGTCTGTGCAAACGTAAGACCCCGAGGCTCCACTCCACAGTGACGGCGGTTGGAGAGGATTACTCACCACGACCATGCCAACTTCTAGCGGTAACCTTAGTCGCAGATAGGCGTAGAAATCCGGGTGCCCAAGCTCTTGTCCTTTTTGAATCGTGGGGTTCACCAAGGGCTTCGAGGCGCTGGGGACGTCGTGGACGTCCATCCCCAACGAGTGACCGACCCCGTGAGGGAAAAATGCAGCGCTGACACCCGAAGCGATGATCGCCTCTTCAGAGTTCCATGATCCAGAACCGGGACTATTTGGAGATTTGAAGATACCCAACTTTTGGAACCCTCTGACGAGGGTTTGGTGACAGATGAGTTGGATTGTGTCCCAGTGAAGGCCTGGTCGGATTGCCTCGAACGAGAGGCGTTGCATTTCGTGCACGAGCGTGTAGATGGCCTTGGCTTCTGGGGTAAATTTGCCTCCATTGCCGACCGGCATCGTTCGAGTAACTATGAAGGAGGAGTGGGTTATTAGCTCAGAAAAGCACAACCGAAAAGGGAGGCTCACTGTCTGATGCGTAGTTGATCCACTCGCACCCCGCGTCAATCAACAGAACCTGGGGAGACAGTTCCCTCTCAACCCCGTGAACTAACTCGTTACGGTTGTGGTGGTCATGGGGTCGAACGGGTCCCCACGAGAATTCCTTATCGTTACAACAGTAATGCAGAGTGGATGCTCTAGTGGAGGCGGCAACGATAGGAAGGTACGCTTGGTGGATGGACCCCTCCCTTTTACAAGAAGCGACAAAGATTGCTTCGGCTTCAGCCTCCTTCTCGATCAGCCACTCGCCGGGCAAAAGTGGTCGGGTTTCTCCCGCGCCTTTGCCTTTGGTTATCACACCACGAACTGCGGCGCCAAGGACCCTCATGACAGTTTCGTGTGCGCGAGAACTGATCTCGTTTGCCCTCTTGATCAGCTGCAGCTCCTCTGGTGTCTTTACCAACCTTGCCTGATGCAAGGCGGGGAGGAGGTACTCGTCCGCAACCCTAGCCTGAGGTGAGACAGCGAGCGTCGTCAATTCCTGCGGGACCATTGGGAACAGCACGTTGTCCTTGGGGAGGACATGGAGAGTAGAGTCGGTAGCGGAGTTGATGAGATCGCGCAGCGCCTTCGTGAGGTTGTCCGGATGATCCACCCGAGATACTTCATGGATTTGAGAGGCAACCTCGAGGGTGGGAGGTGGAACAGACCACATGATATCTGCAGGCTCGATCCGTGGGACGAACAGGTCGTGAGAGGCGGCTGTGATGGGGGATGCTCCGCCGCGGAAGGAGATCAGTAGGAAGGAGCCAGGGATTTGACATCCGGACAGGTAGTAAAAGTTGGATTCCTGGGGCAACTCCCGTGAGCCCCCGCTCCGACGGTGCAGAAGTAGAGAAGGTTTACCTGACGGAAGGTCATCTCGCGATCGGTGTCGTTCCTAAGAACAAAGTGGTAGTGTAGGTAAGGACCATTCCGGGGAGGTTGTATTCGGAAGAGTTCACCTGAAAGGGGTGGTAGCACCGGCGAGGAGGAGGATATGATGCTGGAGATCAGTCGCAGGTCAGTTGGCGGACCGGGGAGGGTTAGGTGGCAACATACCCTCGTCCTATCCTCCTCCGGAAGAAGTGCAACAAATCTCTCCAACGTTCTTTCCAAGTGCTTCTTCGCTGCGAGTCATTCAGGATCCAGAACGTACCATCGGATCTTTGGGATGCGGCTGACCTGGGTATGCCATAGTGGCGGAGGATAATAAACAGAAAGCGCCCTGAAGCGGTTTCAAGTTGTATTTCCCACGACTGCTCGCTCATCCGTTTTTGGTGACCGCAGCTTGCGAGGGAGGAAAACGCGGATGCTCTTCCGCCCGTCTTCAATCCTCCACCGCTCTTCAAACTCCTGGATATCACGACAATCTCGCGACCCATACGTCAAAAAACGTGTCTCGGACTCAAACTTTTATCGTTCCCGCTCCGCGTTCAAGCTCGTCGAGATCAATGACAAATGGAATATCTTCACACCGAACCTACGCGCTATAGTCGACTTGGGAGCCGCTCCGGGGGGTTGGAGTCAAGTGGTTTCCAGGACTTTGGGATGGGACTACGAGCAAGGGGTGGATGGTGACCGTCGTAGTGCTGAAGAGGCTAACGACCCTTTGGCGATGTGGGAAGCGATCAAGGACTTGGACGTGGATCCCCCCACAGAGGGAACCTCTTGTCCGACAGGGTTCGGGATCAAGGGAGACACTCGCCCCACACCTGGTGTCATAGTAGCCGTGGACAGGCTCCTTATGAAACCCATACCCGGGGTGCTCACCCTCCGAGCCGACTTCCTCCAACCCGCCACCGCGAGCACAATAAAGCAAATGCTGACCACACGGTTTAATCGTGATGGGAAAGCGGACCTCATCCTATCGGACATCGGCGCGAACCAGACCGGTAACCGCATTCGCGACGTGGAACAAAGCCTGGAGATATGCCACGCGGTGCTCCAGTTCGCTAGGAAACATCTACGGAACGACTTTGGCTTGGCGGAGGGGACGAAGAACCGTGAAGGCGTTCTAGTGTACGTGTTTTTTTATCCGCCTTGCGTTCCCCGGGAAGTCAGGAGCACTCAACCTCATGTTTTTGCAGGCTGAAGCACTTTGCGCATCCGGATATTGATGAGTTCCGCAAGGAACATCTCAAACCAAACTTCCGTGAGGTCCATTACCTAAAACCAGGTTCCAGTCGGTCCGAATCCAGCGAAGGATATTTTTTGTGCCGTGGTTGGCGTGGGGATAACAAATTTGGGCTTCTGTGAATCGTCCTTGGACGTGTCTTTTCGGTTCTGGTCATTACATACTCGGTTCAACAAGCGGTCGCATGGAAAGCGAAAGGGTCGTACGTTGCGGACAATGGCATCGATCAGTGACTATCGACCGAGAGTCGACGGAAGACTTGGAATCCCCGACTCGCACTCACTGATTTAGGGATGGGGGTTAATTCCAGATCAAGTGGCCAGTGAACCCCTTTCAGTGACGACGTCTCCCAACTATACGATGTCATATATGCCTTGGCGATTATACAGCATGTGTATCAAAGCAACGTGCGGGCCGCCCGATAATTCCCCGGAGAGTATGAGAATGTCGGGTACTTAAACTTCGCTGCAGACCTTACATCAGATACATCTGGTGGGATGACAACTACTTGAGATCACCTGAACGACCCCAGTGCCTATCGCCAGATCGAGGCCCCACTGCAGATCACGAATGCAGAGGGCGGGATATGTAGTCCATCTACCACCACGGAGTATGCATTTGACACGACGAAGCGGGCTTAGAACTTACATCCGAAATATTTCCTATCCACCGTCATCACAAAACGTTGAGAATATTACGCGAAGATAATACAGCAATATGAAAGGGAGACGTGAGGGCCATCCCTTAGCCTATGCCTAGGAGGACTGCGAACACCGTGGCTAGCACCTTCAATTGAGTAGCTCGGATAATCGACGCGTAGGCTTGCAAGGTCAACGCATAAGCTCGCGTAGCTCCGCCTAGCCGGGAGGATTCTTCCAGATGTAACTCATCGCGGATGGGTTCATCGTCGGTATCAGGAAAGCCAGGAGGGGTAGAAGAGCCACTGCACAGCGTGGGCGTAATGAGGTTGGTGAGGTTGGCGGCGATCTGGATTTCTGGAGTTTTTCCTCCAAGTCGTCAGCGGCGGTCTTGATAGCGTCCAACTCGTTGCCGAGACCCTCATAGTTGCTGGATTGGGATTGGGACTTGAGACACCTAGAAGACAGGGAGTTGAGGGCTTTGATGCCCTTCTTCTGGGCTTCGTCCTCAGCGGCGGGTTCCTCGGCTCAGTAACCACGCGGTCAATCTCTTGAGTGAGGGGCCCCTTCTAGTTGGTGATGGTGATCGACTCAGATTTACCGGTGCCCTTGTCGGCGGCGGAAACCTTCACGACACCGTTGGCCTCGGTTTCAGATACGACCTCGATCTGGGGACTCCCACCGCGTGGAGCAGGAGGGATGTCGGTGAGCTCGAGCTTGCCGAGGAGGTTGTTCTTTTTGGTCAGAGAATGCTCACCCTCGAAGACTTGGATAAAGACGGCGGGCTGGTTGTCGGCGGCGGTGAACAAGTTCTGACTCTTACGGGTGGGGATGGCAGTGTTACGGGGGATGAGCTTGGAGTCATAACACCACCGGTAGCCCCGATACCGAGAGCGAGGGTGCTGACATCGACGACGACGACATCACTGAGCCTCTCATCACCGGTGAGGATATACCGCCCTGAACTGTGGCACCATAGGCGATGGCCTCATCGGGGTTGATACTCTCGAAGGGTTCCTTTGCGAAATATTCCTTGAGGACCTGCTGGACCCTGGGGATCCGAGTGGAACTACCGACGAGAACTACCTGCACGAGTCTATGTCATCTTCCTTAGACCAGCACCTTTGTGTAAGCAACGAGTGTTACCAAAAAAAGGCACTATGTTCGCTGACTACGACAAGACTTTTGACCCCTCCCCCTATGATCTCGCAACCAGGAATCTGATCCCCCATCTTTTTGTGTATTCCACCTGCACAGTGTTTGGTTCGCCACACCGAACTCTGCTCCCTTCGATGAAAAGAGCTTACCAGAACAGGACAATGAAACAGGCAAGCTCACTACGTAGCAACGCTTATCACCTCTTCCGGGTGACAAGTGGCCCTGGTCAAACACGGACAGGAGGGGGTGGGAAGTAGTAACCTCCTCCCGCATGCCTTGTTCTCGTTCACTCGCCCTTCCATTCCCACCGCCTCGGCCTGCTCCTCTATGTCCATTGCCCTTGTTCGCATTTTGGTCGTTCGGAATTATTTGATATGACATCCTCTCCATGTGATCATTTATTGTACAGTAACATGGTAGCCCGTTTTCTTTCTCCATGTTCAGAACCGTCCAGGTCCGCCTGCTTCGCCTCCCTGCTTGCCAGACGACCCCGTGCGACCCATTTCTTGACGTGCTCGAAGTCCGGCATGCCCTCAATTACCATCACGGCCACCGTTTCTTTGGGCGCATGTCTGAACGGAACGACCGGGTGTCACTTCTGGGGCAATTTTGGATGTGGTGTTGGGATGCACAACGCAGGTTTCTGTACCCTGAAGAACGTCCGATAGAACGAGGGTCCCGTTCTATGACAACGTGTTCTAGCATAGATAATTCGTGCTAATGCATAATCTACAACGGAAGGCCGAATTATTTCCAAGAGTCGAGAACCATCAAGCTTCAAGCCGCAGAGAGCACATGCAGGTTTCACGGGTTTCAGACCATCCAAGACGGATATCAAACAAAGCGTGTTTGCGGTGATCTTAGATTGACCTAGCTAAAGGCTCCAAGAAGCAGAGACGAAGAGGGAGAGAGGAAAAACACTACACGGCACAAAAAGCAAGTTATAAAACACAAGGTAAGGCGAGTCTCAGACGAAACACCAATAGTTACAAAGGTGGAGAGAGCGGAGGAGCCCGAAAGTATAAACCCGAAAGTCAAGCCCCGAGGAGGGGAGGGGTAGTGCGCGAAGGAGCGTGCAAGTCCGATTAGGAACGAAGGTGAGTAAGGTAAAAGTGAGATATTGTGATGCGTGCGAGGACGTTTTGATGAGTGTAATGGCTACAAAAAAGATTAGAAGATTTTAAGATGCTACAGTAGGCGTTTGTAGAAAGGTCCAAAACGTTGCAAATTCGGTGTCGTCAGGAAGTGGGACATGCGATGTATGCCTTCATGTCTCGACTGGGGCGACCGGTTCTCAGAAACGGGAGTCGAGAGATTCGTGTGATCGTCGGAGGGGCATGGGGGGAGGTCATGCCGTTTAGTATCGGTCAGTGCGCCAGTTGGCGCTGCTGGCAGAGAGGGGCCTGGAGACGGGGGAAGAAGTGGGAGATTTAGCCTTGACGGGGCCAGAACCGAGCATAACACCGCCGGTGAGGACAGTCGTCTTTCCACCATCGTAGTTGGTCACCTGGTTCTTGGAGTTGTCAACAAAGACCTTGGCGGCACGGGCCCGTTCCCTGCGAGACATCTTTGGCTCGGAAGAGTCGGAGGTGGTGAGGGAGTCGACACTCTCTGGGTAGGAGAAGACGGAGGAAGAAGAGTAGGACGAGCGTGAAGATGATCTAGAGTGGGCGGAAACTGGAGAGTCATTGGAAGACCTGTCGATGGAAGAGAGAGAGTCGGCGGAGAGCGGGGACTGGACGGGGGGGAAGTTGGTCTTGATGGGGGTGATCCATGTTGGCTCTCGGACGTGATCGGCGAGGATAGCAAACAGTTCATTCTCTTCTCGAGAATCATCTTCAAGCAACTGCTGGGCGAGAGTCTTGCTCTGAATAGACAAGGGGGCCATCGTGGGTTTCGCACGAGTCGCAGTAGAGGATGCCTCTGACCAGACTGTGAGGCACTTTCCAACCTTGTTGTCTGCAACCCAGTTTCCAAAACGGACGGAAACGGAGCCAGGGTCGACAAAGAGGTCGAATTCTGTTCCGCCAAGGAGTTTGATCCACTGGGACCACTCGACGTTGGCAGATTCACATGCCTTGTGGATGGGTCGTGGTGGGAGAGAGGCAGGGGAGAGGGTGAGACAGCGACGACCAGAACCGCGAAGAGGATCCTCTGGGCACCAGTTAGCAGAGTACTGGGCAGTGAGGTTGGCCTCGAGAGCGAGTTGAAGCTTGATGATGGTGGTAGCAGAGTAGTGGACGATGAGGGGACGGGTGAGGTAGGCGATGGCGTGAGCGAGAGTGACAGCGATGGAAGAAGACATTTCGAAGATGATTAGGAAGAGGTGTAGTAAGGGAGGGAGCGAGGGTATGTGTGTGCGTGTGGGAGAGGTTATAAATCGCACAGCGATTGAAATGAAACTGGTGGTGATGTGGGTAAGCGAGGATTCGGATGAAAGGCGATGAGAAGAACCTTACCGACAGAGAGAGAGAGAGAGAAAGGGAGAGCGAGACTGAGGACATTACCTCGAGTTTCTGACGGGGTATTTAACCAGCCAGCATCAATGGCAATGAGAGAACAATAGCGGTCAAGTCCGAGTCCCATTGTCTATTGTCTTACCTCCCAAAAAAGGAAATTCCCGCCCATTCACGCGTGTATGCGGCTTGGCTTTGAAGGAAAATGCTCGCTGCGTCTCTTCCTTGACCACAGATTATGATCACCTTCAATCCACCCCTTGGCGAGACTACGATCCTGAACGTCCCATTTCATCCTGGCCATCTCACTTTCACCGCGACCGTGACAACCGGTCAGCTCGACCCTCGTTCCACAATTCAGATTTGGTCAGATATCCCAGACAATAGCCAATCTTCCATCAGCCCAGAACAACAAGACTGGTCCCCCCGCTCCTTCCAATTCCAACAGAATGCCTCCGTCGCTTCCCTCTCCATTTCATTCCTCGATTTCATCCACCTCTCCCGCTCCCAGTTTTCATTCACCTATCGCATTCTTCGTCCCGACGGCAGAGTGCAATGGCTCGGAGACTACGGGAAGAATGGATCTCTCATCGTGAACAGATACGACGATAGACTCGTCCTCTTTGGCGACTGGTCTACCAACCATCTCGGACATTCTTTCACCCCAAAGTCGGCCATCAAGTGCCCGCTCCAGGTCTTCTGTCTCTCAGACAAGATACAATGGCGTTGTTGGGATCTCTCTAGCGGGTTTGTACACACCTTCTCTCTCATGATTAATTCTTCCGTCAAGCTCACCCCCGTCTCCAGCGCGCCGAGGTTATTGTCTGCTGATGATGGACCCTCCCGCATTCACTCCGCTCTCCTCATCCCCAGCCAGCCGAAAGCGGCCATCATCCCACTCTCCCCCATCTTGCTCACCTCCCGAGACGTGCAGGTAACCATCCATCCCAACGCTCGGTCCGTCTACATCACCTCCCCATCCAGAGACGGCCTATTGTCCCTCCAGACTCTCGCTCCAGACGCCCTGATTACCTCTCTAACCGCCGCCCTTCCGTCAGTTATTCCCGTCCCCGGTCCCGATAACCATCACGCGTGCCTCCTTGCTAACCCCGACCGAGCGCCCGCACGCCTCTTTGTAATCCCTTTGTCCGCCAACTCTTCTGCTTCCTCTCCGTCCACACTCTCCGTGCCATTGTCCTCCATCCTCTCTCACGTCCAATTCCTCTCCAACGGCTCTTCCTCCCACTTTTCTATCTCGAACCCTACACGTTTCATATCTACTTCTGCCGATCAGATCCAACTCACCGTGCTCGACTTTGGTGGTGCTCATTTCTCCCTTTCACCGGTTTACGATCTCGTCAAACCCGACGGAGATGCCCGCCTCTCCCTCCATTCCAAGCACAACAGGATCACGAGTCCCACCAGTCACAGTTTGCTCACCCCTCCTCCGTCCCCTCCTTTAAATGCTACCGAGACCGAGACACAGCCGTTGCATTTCCCAGAGGACAATCATGAATCGCCTGATCGGGTTCCCGCAGTTCACGTTCATCATGTTGACGACCAAACGTCTCAACCGATCGAACCCGTCCTAACTTCTGGACAGTCCACCCCGAGTCCAGGCGTCCATGAGCAGTTGGGGTCTGGTCAGACCACTCCCAAGCCCCGACCCTCTGCCAGCAATTCCAGCGACTCGATTCCGAGCGTGACCCGTCCGGTCAAGAGAGGCATGATTAGGAAGCTTGTCTACTTTGTGCTCCGCATCCTCGCCTTTTACACTCGCATCCTCTCCAGGATCATTTTTACCATCTTTGCCCAACTCTTTGCCTTCAATGTCCCGAGGAGAGAACCCATTGCTATTCCAAAAGTCGGGACCGTCGAGTTGAATGACGATCAGGCAGAGATCAAGTCCACTTCCGTTTCTTCGGCCGTCCACACCCCTACCTTCCTTACTCCCAGGGCTGGTACACCGAGGCACCAACACAGCGGAGCGTCCACTCCCGTGCTCCGCAATGACGCTGTCAATTCTATCGATCGGACCGTGCCGGGTGTCGCGGAAACGTTGAAAGCTGTGACCACAAAGATGGTCCCCAAATTCACCGCCAAGGTTGGGGAGGAGGAAAAGTCGCAGGAGGACGTTGGGGGCTCGTCTGTTCAGGAACCTGGTCCTGAGGTCGGGAACGAAAAGTCCGGCCACAACGAACAGTGGGAGGTCGTCCATCGACCTGGGATCGTTTTTGAGCTCACCGCTCTCCCTTCTCCACCCGCCGCGATCGAAGAAGAGGCCCCACCGAAAATCAAGCCGATCCGACTCACCCTCGACGGACCGGAGGGTGTGGTGAAAGGAATCAAGTACCAACTCGATGACACCGAACTCACCGATGTAAAAGTTGAACCGCTGACTGGCACTGGACAGGATGGATTGTGGACAGTTGAGGTTCCCAGGATGAGCAGGGATCCTACGACCCTCAGAATATCCTGAATTGGATGACGAATATGCCCAGATTACGATTCACGAAGTACTCATTCTCCCCCATAGACGCTTTCACATTCCGTTCATCCACCGCATTCCTGTTTCCATGTCGTATCGTCCTCCGTGTTGTATCTACCGCTCATTGTATTCTTATATCGCTAGGGTCGACTCCTAGCCCGGAATGTATTTACCCCTGTTATCGTTTGTTCGAGTCCATCACTTCCATTTCCCTTGCGATGAAATGAAATCGCAAACTGTAGGCCAGATAGATTCGTATGTATATCCGATATGGAATTCCGAGAGCAATGACCCCTCGGTGGGTTTATGCTATTCCTCAACAGTACCCGAACCCTGTGTAGTCCCCGGGCCGACTCGTGTCAAGCGTCCTCAACACAATGTCGTCCAATATGTCGTGAGGCAAATCATATTCGTAACAACGGATCGCGACCGCGTACGCAACTGCTCCGCATACCACGTCAGCGAGACCCTCGAATCACGAGTCGGTACACCCACCATCCTCAATCTTGTGCAGCGACTCCACAGTAACCCGTTGCTTCTTCGCCAGCTCCCTCGAGTGAATTGTGAGGGTCCCCAAATCCGTCTTGCATTGGCGTACAAACGTGCAAACGGCGTTTGCGGTGGCTCGGCCACCCTTGCGTGGAAGAGCGGTGATGGCGTAACGCATCAGTTCTCCCGTGAGGTCGGACACGCCGAGCAAATAGTCTTCGATCGGCAGAGGGAAATACTGCATTCAATCCGGATCCGAAGAGAACACGCTTTGGTCAGTCATTGTCTGCGAATACGAAGAGCGTGCGATTGTGCGCGTGGATACAACGCAGTGAGATGTGAAACACGAAAGAAAGAAAAACGTACGGGGGAACCTGATTTATCGGATAGACGATGCTGGACTTGTTCCCAGGTGACCAGGGAAGCGTGCGTCAGGTAATGTGCGAAACTGAGAGCTTCGATGTATTCTTGGAGGCCGGGAGACACTGCCCTTTGATACCTCCAGAACTGATCTCCCTCCAAATCTGGCTTCATCGCCGCGAAGAGCTGCTCAATCTGGATGAGCTTTGGATGCGCTATTTTGGCAACCTCTTGGCCGCTCTCAGTCCCCTCAGTCATAACACGGTGGAGGAGGAAGATGAGTTTCTTGGAGAGGTTCGTTACATCTCGACTAGCCTGGGGGGGGGCGACGATGAATCGGGATTTGGTTGAGTGGGAACTTTGTGTTGAACCTTGATCAGTTTCTCTCTCGTGTCTTGGTGATTGTCGAGCTGAGATCTGAGTACGTCGAATAGAGAAACTATTTCTTGTTTGGAGCGCAGACCGGTCATGATTTTTGAGGGGAGGGAAAAGGTGATGGGAAGGATGAATGATAAGCTAACCGAAGGGCCGCTTCGACGAACCAATCGTTCGGCTGCCGGTGTTCGTTGCAACTTATTGCCCCTGCGTCTCCACTCCAGGCTCTACGCTTAACTTCACGCCTAACTTCACGCTTAAACTCACGCCTTAACTTCACGCTTAAACTCACGCCCTAACCTCACGCTTTAACTTCATGCCCTACCCTCCAAAGCCAGGATGTCCCATGTGCGGGATAGTCAACACCGCATTCCACTCCCAGATAAACTCGCAGTCCTTCAATCCCACCCCACAGCCAAACAAACCCGACATCCTCTGGAATGACGACAATTTCACCGTCTACAGGGAGACCACGAACCCCGTGTCCAGCATCGCTCATGTTGTCATCACATTCAAGTCCGTTTCCCAATCCCCCCCCTCTCTCTCTTCGCAACTGATTTTTCTCCCCACTAACCAGCCTCCACGTTCCGTCTATATACCGCCTGGTGAGCTTAGATGTCCCACACAGCAGGATTTGTCTGAGGAAACCACGAAAAAAAAAAAAAAAAAAAGTCATCCACAGATCTCCCTCTCCTACTGAACATTAAAGAGCTTGCCCTCCGCTACCTCAACCACTTCTCTGCCGCCGCCGTCCCACGCACACCCACAGCACGACAGCCCTTCCTCTCTGGCAACGGGCCAACGTCACCGAGTTCCCCAGCAAAGTTTCCCTCTCTATCCATTCCCATTCGGACTTCAACTCCACCCCCACTCGCAGACACGTCCAAGTTCCGTATAGGCTTCATTGCACCTCCCTTCCGGGACCCAAAGATACCAGTTGCGGATCATCTTCATGCCCACGCTTATGTAGAACCCGCCGACTTGATGGGTTGGTGGCGTTCTGTCGCTTACAGTCCCATTGCCTGGTACGCCATCGACGATTTGATTGCTGAAATTCGGTAAGCCCAATATGTAATTCGCCCAAGCGGCGGTCATCTCATCTCATCTGTAGGGAGGAGACCTCCAACAACAGAGTCAGATCTTCTATGCCGAGGAAGATCCTGCGGCCAATCGACCACATCCCCACTGCCGGCGCACGAACTGGGCACGCCAACGGTGCAGAGACGACAGAGGTCGGACTGTGTGCCTCTGACGCCAACCTAGAGGATGGCGAGGGCACTTTGTCACCCACCCTTTCCCCTGGACCGTCTCAGAGTCCGCGCACCCCGAAACCGGCCTCACTGAACTACATGCCTGCCAATCAAAACTCCCCGCCGAGCCCATCATCCGCCGACTCGCTGGTTCCACCTTCACAAATACCCGCAGTTTCGTTATGATATTTCGTTTTTTTATTTTTGCATCTTCGTTTTGTCCATTCATCATTGTCGTATCAACCTTCCTGATCCCGGCAAATGTCCCCGAGGTCTGCCCACGGCAACGTGCAAGTCGCAAGATTTGTTCACTATGGCGCCAACATGTCGGAGAATGACTTTGGCATTTCCCACACTTGCCGCGTTATGTAACGCTGTGTCGAATGGGGATCCACGCATTTCTCACGATTGCAGGTACCAAGAAGACTGTGATCGTTGCATAAAGCGTAATTACAACATGAAGGGAAACCACTGGAGGGAAGGGAGCTGGGAGGCTTCATCAAGCGTCTGGTGCCCACGATCAGTAACGTTTAGATTCCCAAAATTCAAAGATGCTCCTCACAGTAAGAAGATCCGGTCAGTAACGTCGAAAGCGCCGAAAGCTGCTCTTCCGTGAACCGCTTAGAGTCTTCATGCCAGGTATCTTGATGCGTTTTCTTGAAGTTGCTCGCGCACTTCCGAACCGTAGTCGAGATCGGCACCTATCCAGGTTTCAGAGACCAGGAAAAAAACTGATCGCGAATCGTTCCGTGAGCGTACCGGATCATATGTGTGTTCAGCCAGGACGTTCGTCATCAGCTCCGGCATGAACTTCTCAACGGTGTACGGGTAACTGTCGATCAGAGCACATACACCCAGGATAGCGGCGTGCCGTTGTCGAACAGCTAAATTGTATTTTACCGACTTGCGATCGGCCGGGATTGATGTCTTCCGGAGCAGCCGCAGGAAACGATCCTAAATTATCTCGCCGATCAGTTCACCATTCCAGAATCATCGCCCCACCGGTCCCACCGCACCTTGAGCGCCAGGATGCTCCTGCGGGGTGACAATCGAAGAATACCAGATAGTGTACTGTAAACCCGGTCAATTTTGGCCAAGAGGTCGCACACCAAGGTATGAAGGCGCAGTGCGTACGTGGCTGCTTTCTCCCTGACCTCGACCACTTCATCGTCGAGGCAACGGCACACGATCTAAGATAAAGTACCGATGAGCGAGACGCCATAATGCGCAGCCATGATTGTCCGTACCTCGACGATCTCGACGATCTTTCCTTCGCCGATAAGGGGCACCTGTCGGAAGTAAAAGACTGGTATACCGTTCAACTTCTCTTCAGCAAGTGTTAGGAACCTTATCAACTCACCTTGTAACAAGGGGAGAACCTTCAGCCTGACTCTCCAAGACTGCAACCAAACTAGGGGTGAGACTTGTTTGTAAAACGTCGACTGAAACGTACAGGAGATGTCTGAATCGTTCCAAAGATTGAATCAAGCATCGGCGAGATTAGCGACCGCGGGGGTGTAACACCACACATCCTGACCAGGAGGAGATCCGCACGACCGGCCAGTTCGTTGTTGTCATTGACTAGAAAACATTGGTTCAAACACCAAATGGTGGTTTGCAAATCTAAACAATCCGCACCTTCTGAGAAACGGAAGATCTCGGGCTGTGAAAACATTCAGCAAAGGTGGATCCAAATCGTACGGGCGTACGAACCATCAACGGAAGAACGTAATCAAACGTTGACATGGCGTTGGTATCGTGCAGGAGCTGGAAAAGCCACTTGCAAACCATCACACCAACACTTCGAGGGCATCAGTTTGGCCAAAAATCAACCACACATGTACGAACCGATCGTAGGTTGACTGGAACGCTCGTGCGCCAGATAATCTCTCCCCCCTCCACACCTTGAACTTGGACACCAACTCCTCGACCCTCCCCTGGTGGTACGTTCCACGGATCGACATGATATCGTAGTCGAAGGGGAGTGTCCTACACTCCCTCACAAACGCTTCAGCGGTTGGAACGGATGGTTTTGGTCGGCGCTGACATCCATATTAGACCTGAAGAGTCACGGCGGCTGACGACTCACCTTCGCTTTCTCTGCAACAGCCAACATCTCCCCGATGTACGACCGAACTTCATCATGCTCACATCCGATCTCCGGCCAAGCCCGCGCAATCGTATCGTCCGCCCACGGCTCAAATCTCCAGCCAAGCTCCTCATAGAATGCGCGGTAGAAACAAAGTACTTGAGAGATGGCGAAGGTCGACTCCCCGTTGAAATCAACCGAGTTGAATCCATCTACGAGTTGGTCCACTATCGGCTGTGCCCTTCTTGGATCCCGGTGGTAAAACATGTACTGAAGAGAATGCTTGAGAAATCACAGCCGGGGTAAAATAAAATCCATTCTAACCTCAAGGAAAGACGTCCAAACAGCCAGTGTATCCGTCTTGATGTTCTGGTTGAAGATCTTGTTTATGTTCGGTGTGAACCAGTTCCATATCTTCGTTTGCCCCTCAACGGACCAGTGCTTGGAAGCTTGGAAAGTCATGTAAATCGTAAAAACCGTTGTGAAATTGAGCGAGTGCTTACCACTCAACATCCCTGCAAGCAACTCCGCGGCACCCCGTTGCTTGTCCTTGTCGGCGACGGTGATGTACTTTTCTATTACGACCCTGTAGACATCAAAGGGATCATCTCCAAGCAATTGGACTGGGAAAACGTTCAGCGGAGTCTCCAATGGTTGCTCCAAGGCTTACAAAGTGATTTGACTGTGGAAATGTTGTCTTGGGCGAGTTGGGATGACTGGTTCTCCGAGGTATAATGAACAGCGAGCTTCTCCCAGAACTTCTCACTCCGCACCACCTCTCGAACGGCAGAAAGCGCAGCCTGGGAGCCCTCATCCCACCTTTGGAACGCTGGTTCCTTTAGGTCAGCACCATGATAGACCCCGATGGTCCTATCCCAAGCGAGCCATCCGGTCAAGGTTCTCTCGAAATAAATTCTAAGGAACTCGTGATGAGAGTCATTGATGCTACCATGATGTAATTGGGCTCACGGAATTCCGGACGCGTTTTTCAAATCAATAGGCGTTTTCAGATCCGCCAAATGTTTGGATGTGAACGAGTGGGAGGGGTTGTCTATTTCAAGGGATTTTTTCAGAGGGTTACGATTTCGTTCCAGTACGAGATCGATGGGGTCCGTGGCCGTGGTGCGCAGTTTGATGAACCGTAGGGTCTTCATAACAGCTCTTTGAGAATACTACGAAAGATGAGTAACTTCCCACGGAGACTACACCACAACTTACGTATCGCTGAGTGTAAAGTGGCCATCAGTATCACATCTCCATTACCGACTAAAGGGAAACGTACAATGGACGGATGGTCGTCGCATGTCTTTTCGACAAAGAATTTGAAATGCGGAGCCGAGATCGATTCGTCTTTCCTTATCAACGTACGCAGACAGCGCACCGCAACAATGTTGTACCGCCAGTGTGTCTTACCGGACCCTGCGATATCCAGAAGCATACGGATCTAGATACGATTACTATTGAGATTCTCCGGGGACCACTCTTCACGCACCAATTCGCGATTCGCGGCGTTCATGAGTTTGATCCGCTCTATCCTCTTCTGCCGACAACGGACAACGACTTGAGTATCTTCCGTGATGGGGATTGTTTCCTTGAGCTCTGCAGCAGCGCGGTCCAGGTCAGGAGAGTTGATGTCATAAATAGCATAGCAAGGTTCGATGAAGCTATTGAGACCTTTGGATACATCAGTTACCTGCATACATTGGGAAGAGGTGGAACAGTTTACAATTATCTGCCATCGCGCTGACGCACTCCTGGATGGAGGGCTGAAAACAATCAGTCAACCTCGCTTAAGAGTTCGAGAGTGGTGATAAAGTACCTTCTCGTTGTGTTGACAGCCGAATAAATGCTTGGCGAGTTCCGGCGCAAGTGTCGGTTCTGCGGAACGGAGTTAATCGTTGTAAAGGAATCGGCCGCTTGGTAATCATACCAGAGATGGCGTATTTTGCTGTAGTTGAGTGGGGTGAAACAATGTTTGTGTAAACTCGAAAAATGACATACCAAACACGGGTACGTTAAGGGTCCATAATGCCCCTTTCATCCTATCGTCTTCTGTACCAGGCTCGAGAGCTTTGTAAAACTTAGGGAGGCAACGCCGCCTAACTCCGTCGAAGGTCTGAAGTTTGAAATTAACATCAGAACCAGGAGCAAATGGATTCGCGGGCGTACTGAAGATAATGCTTCCAGCGTCGTCTGACTGGATTCCCGGACTGAACGGAATTTGGTGCGCTTGGGTGAGAACCGGGGTCGTAAACCTCATTCGGGTTCACTCTTACCGCTCGGATAGTGCCACATCGACCATTCGGCCAAGTCGTCGATCAAGACATCCTCAAGCGGTCCGCGCCGCCTTTCGATCGCGCTCCACCTGAGTCGAGCTGAGTGGTAGAATCTAGCTCGCCTGACATAGACGGCCCTCGGCCACACTTTCTGACCAGCATACTGCCGAGCGATGCTCATCTCACCAGTGTACCTCTCTTGTTGAAGATAATAGCTAGGACATACGTTAGAATGATCCTCACTGGATTTCTCGTCGCTCACTTGTCCCTGCTGTCGCCATACTCCAACATGTAGGTTCTGATGGACCGAACCAGCGCATGCACAGCGTCGAGCGTGTTCTCTTCTCCTTGCTGACGTAAAGAAACAGAAGATTTGTGCAAAAATTCACCAAATCGCTGGCGAAGGCGGGTCATATACTGGTGTCGAGGGTCTGACGGATCGTTCAATGGATAACCGGCACTGAGAGGTTCGATAGAAGCGATCATCTCGGGAATTTCGTTCCTATGGGGGAGTCAGCAGCGATGGCACCGAACAGGGAGGAAAGCCCACAGAATATCGCTTGTGACCACTCCAGCCTTGATGTCGGCTTCTGACATGGTTTCCTTGGCGAGAGTGGGAGTCCCAGCAAAAGCGTTGCGAACGAAACTTAGGTATCTGAAACAACGTGGGAACGAGATCAACGCAAAATTCCGCAATGCTCACCGACAGAAGTCGTTCCTCCATACTGCGTCCCTCGTCACCCCTTCTGGAAGATCAGCTCAACGATGTACATGAGTAGAAATGAGGGACATGCCATCTTCCAGTAAAGCTTCCAGCATTCCCAACGTTGGCTCGACAATATCCCTGAAAACATCAAGGATAAACTCGATTTCCTCCTCACTTGGAACATGCCATGACATCTGGGGGAATATCAGAGGAATGAGGACACCAGTTCAAGGACTTTTGTACCTCGATCTCTTCAGGTCGGTACAACTTTCCCCAGTGTTGGTGGTGGTTCGTGCGAAATTCTGCTTAAGATTGCAGCCTCCCACAAAATGACGGGGAAATATGTTACAGACCTTCACTGTTCCACTCCTCCGGGTTGACGAATCTGTTCTCCAGGGGGTATGTGTGTGACAGGGTGAGGAGCATGCTGGATAGGAGCTTCCCGCTCCATGCATAGCCACGTTTTGAAAACGTCCTGTCCCTGAGCAGCCGAAGAAGAGATAACAGGTCTTTCTTGTACCTGAGAAGCTACAAGTCTGTCAGTAACATCGTAGGGAATGAATGTGGATGTAAATTCCACCGCTTTGCCGTCGCTGGTAAATAACGGCGTTAATTTCAAGCCACAAGAAGGTACCTAGTTGCAACTCACTTATAGACCGCGCCTCTCAGGATTGCAAGGTCTGATAACAAACATTTAGTTCGACAGAAAACCTTGGATTGATATAAAACTCACTCCAATGTAGCGTCGCATCGGAAGGTAACGGAGTGGAAGACGTCGTCGTGGTCCGGAGTGAACTCGCACCGTTCTCAAGTTCTGTCCTAATGTTCTTCTCGCAAAAATAAAAGAACTTGACCAGTGTTTTCTCCGGGTTTGCGTTCGCAACGCATTCAACGAGTTGATGAATAGCACGGACAGCATTTAACCGCACGTTGTTGCTCGCATAGTCGAAGATCATCTTGAGGACCATGTCGTAAAGGTTATCTGAAAGGTGGACGCAGATCTGACTACAAGCACCAGAGACTGCATCGATCACTTGTACTGAAGAACCGACGTTCAACTGGATGTTGTATGAAAGCAGAGTGTAACCCCTACCCTCAGTGGCACCGTCCGCATTGCCGCTCGAATCCTCGTCGGGCAAATTCTCCAACAAGAGGATAACTCGTCGGATAAAGTTTTCGATCCAGTCTGGGAGGTCACCGGTCGAATCTTTTAATAGCGCGTCTTCTTCTTGTTTAGAGAAGGTGCCTTCCACCCCGGATTCGATACCGACAGGGTACCTTTCGGTGACAAAAGCGTTCCCACCGATGCCCATCTCGTCCCGCACTGGGCTGTCAACGAGATCACTCGTCTTGGCGTCGGATTCGGCAGTCAGGTCGCCTAGTTTTATGTATTGCGAAACTTCACTGAGGAATGCAGTTGTGCAAAGCTGGAGGGATAATTAGTTCCGATAAGGGGACACCAGGAGTTATCCATACCGTCTTCAACGGGTCATTCTAAAAGAGAGCTTGAGTAACGGGCGTGAGCAAAGACACGCAGGCACAGAGACGTACCAGATCTATACCAGGTATTAGCAGTTGTAGGATAGGGATTAGGTGTTTCGCTCCGGGGTAGTATACCTCGCGCGAGACGATCGCGGGTGCAACAGCGCCTAGGGCTTTGATGACCGCGATCGTCCTTTGAGTCTGAGCAAACAAGATAAGAGAAGTGTGTATGGGAGGAAGGCTGAGCGCAAACCTCTACTAAGGCTTCCAAAGAAGGAACTGCGCGTTCCAAGACCGAATGAAGAATCAGGTCTGGTTCCATGACGCTCATTGACTTGAGACCGCTCTGGATGTTCGTAACGGTTGTCGAATCTTGAGAGAACATTGCAAGCAGAGCGACCGTTCGCAGACATTTGACGAGTTCACGTTTCATCTCTCTGGTCAATCGACGATGCTAGCCACGGGTATGTCAGTGAGCTCCTTGGGACGTGGGAAAATGTGTTCACCATCGGGGTCTTGCAATCCGGTCGCATCTCCTCATGCCACCCTATACCAAAACTGATGTAAGCGATCTTGAACGCTAGTTGTTGTTGTTTTTTGGTACGTGCGTTTATTGAAGTCATACACAATGTACTTGATGAATGCACTCAGCTTTTCAACGGTGGATCAGTATGTGTACGGGACGCTTCCAACAGGGAAAACCTCACATCAGCCGTCCAGGCTCCTGAATTGGATGGGTGGAAGAAACTTTCCACAGTTGCAATTAGTTTGGCAAGACTGTCCAGCGCTCTTGAACCGGCGAGATACGTCTTGATCTTTCCGTGTCCACCTTTGCCCAATGGAGCAGAGAGGTAATCCCCAATTGCGCCCTTCCGGGTGTCGTGAGGTATGGGGGTATTCATTCCAGATTGGAATGGTGTCAGCGCTGGTGTTGGAACATTAGAACCCGGTGATGGGATGCTATCCGGTGCCATGGAGTAAACGATGATTCGCGCGAGGGATGCTGGTGAATGGTTAATTCCGGGCATGGCACACGCCAAAGGAAGACTTACATATTCGCCAGCTTGGCTTCGGTAGTCTGTCTACCTCGAAGGTTGCCTGGGTATCTGCAGAAGAACCTGTGTGAAGCGACCCAGAGTCGGCCAATTGGATCTCTATAGCGGGGGATAATCGATAATCAGTCGATGAACGTTTCGATGCCCAGTGGACTGACCCATGGAGGCCAAACATTTGGTCATAAGGAAACCCCAATCATATTCGGTGAATATTCCCACATCCTTGTAAAGGCCACCCCAATAGGTGCCGTTGAACTGCAGGTCCTCATTTCGCCATTGCGGTCTACCTTCATCGTCCGAGACGACGTCATCGGGTAGATCCTTGATCTTGCGTGGGTCACTTGCTGTGGGGTCTACGTGCATCTCTGCTAGGCGGGAGAGGAACTGAAGCATGCGCTCATCGTACATATAGGAATTTACTGATTCCCATATTCGGAATAACATTGGGAGATAGGATTGAGGGTGTGACAGTGGGAGGAAGGTTAGCATGTAATATTGTGACGCTAGAATACTCTGGGTGTGTGTAAGGAATGAGTGTTCAGGAATATGGGAGGTAGACATACATTCAACTCAGTCCCGTTCACCTGTGGGACGAATGTGGACAACATTTCTTCGATGGCGGCAGGGTGGAAAAACCTCCGGACGTTATCGGCGATATACCCCATATACCACGATATTTGGCTGCAATACACACGGTTGAACCCAGGCACGCCTATGAAAAGGGGATAACACACCTGATTTCAAACTGCCGCCGGCTGAGGAAGAGATCGTTGTCAAGAATATTGAATAGAGGCTTCCATGGAAGCCTGAGGTCTTCAATAGTCAGCTTTTTCTTGGACCCTGTCAGGACGTGAAGGCCGTCTGATACCGTGGCCACGATATGCGTCGGCATCCCAGGAAGGGTGGCGAGATGGAAGTATATACGAATCAGATGGATCCTCTTCTCCTTCAGAATTGGATACTTGAGTATTAACCAACTTTGGGCTGGCATTAGCTGGCAAGTCCGAGGGGCGAGAACAAGACGCGTGAGTGCGTACTAGCTGAGCATACTGTCCCACTGAGCGAATCCCGGGTCAAAATCTTTGGCCTCGATACACTGGCACAACCGGAGGCAGATGAAGTCTAGCATCTGTTGCATCCTGGAGTTGCACTCGATTGAGTATGGGAGAGATTTGGCATAGTTCTTGAGTTTCTCGAGGTAGCGATCAGGCGGGATATTCGAGGAATCATTAAGATTGAGTTGATTAGGAAGACCGTTCGGCCCACGGTCATGAATGGAGAGGTTAGAAAGGAGTTTCAGGTCCATTTGTGCGTCGTAAGGGAGAGGGAAGATGTGGGAGAGGATGAAAAGTTGTCGGACAAGACAACGGTCCGAAGGTGTGGAAATGGATCACTGACTTGCCGCCACAAGGGGCCCCGGCTAACACTGAGGACTGGTACATAGCAACCTTAAGAATATCCAGCCGCAACATCCTCCAACTCGGCTATCGCACGCTCTCGTACCATTTCCCATACCCCGTCTCTTTGTGCCCGAACGGTCCCAAGCCCTTCACGTATCTCCTCAAGACGTTCGACATACTCCCGACCATCATCCTGCAGCTCTCGTAGGGACGCCAGCGATTTTTCCAGGTTCTCTTGCTGCATCTCCGGAACAGAGAAGTGGGAAGAGGGTATAGCGCCATTGGTATATGGCTTTAGGAATAGTTTGTGGACAGGAGGTGTCAAATCTGGCAGACGCGATTCGTTACGCTCTCTGCCATGACCTTCCTCTTCGTCCTCGTCCTCTCGTTTAGTCTGCATCGGAACGACATCGTTCCATTTTACATTAGGGTCTTCGCTCATCACTTGCCAAAGCTTTCCCAGTGCGCGTCGCATTGCGGCTTCCCCCTCGATAAGGCCATTGGTCGCGCGTTCAAGGTCGTTGAGGAGATCGGATCGGAATGAGTGAGTGACCGCCTGATCGAGGACAAAGGAGGAATAGCTGAGATGCTGAGTGGCTGGCGGAGGGTATGGCGCTGAGGCGGGGGGAGATGGGGAGCGCAAGTGAGGTAGTTTTGGTGTCAGTGGACGCGATATCTCCGGTGGTGCCACCAATTTCATCCGTTTCCTCGCCTGGTCTTCGTACTGCGAGCATTTTTTCAATGTCAGTCTAAGATTTGGACATCCAGTGATATCAGGCGGAACACACGCACCCCCCAATCTTCGTGGCCAGGACCCCAGGCGGCTAGTTTACCCGTCCGAACCCATCTTGACCCTTTCGCTTTCTTCTTGCCCCAGTTTCCACGCGAGATCCCATAGTTCATTAAATCCTCATCCGAATCGTGGCCTTGCGAAGGAAAGTACCAGTTGTTGTTGTCGTGGGATGGCAGAAGCAAGAGACTATGGAGACCATGAACAAATGCACACACGGCCAGACAAAGAGACCGACCTGGATTCATCTGGGGCACGCTTTGAGGCCGTGGATCTCAACGGTGGGTGGGTGGACGAAGAGGCAACCTGGTTTTGTTCGGATGTCATGGCGGATGTGGCGGGGCGACTTGAATTTCGATCGGCTGCCGGAACGCGTTCGGTGAGCAATCCCACACTTCCACCGTCTATCTCACCTTTGGACGTGACCAATCGCTCCCCAGATATCGCGTTTGGCCGTAATTCTACAATGATATCCCAGGACAACGCTGTGGTCGAATCCGACGGTTCGTCCAAAAAGCGCGTGGTATGTCCACCAAGCCCCCCCTCCCAGAACTGGCTGACGGCCGAATCTCTCGATAGTGTTACTTCTTTGACTCAGATATCTCCGGATTCCATTATGGTCCGGGCCACCCGTCCGTGTTCATAATTTCTCTGGCTTTGACCCTCGCGATGAACTGGTTTTTGCAGGATGAAGCCAACCCGGATACGTATGTGCCATTCATTGGTAATGAACTACGGTTTATACAAGAGGATGGAAATATTTGTACGCATCCACAACCAGTTTGTTTGGGATCAGTTTCTGACATTCGAGACCAGCGAGCCAAACCTGCCACGAAAAGGGAGATGACCCAGTTCCACTCCGATGAATACGTAGAGTTCCTCGCCCGTGTAACCCCCGGGAACATGAACTCTTACATCAAGGAGCAACACAAATGTGTGCGCTGTGGCTTACTCTACCTGTTCTCGCTGACGACTCGTGCTCCAGGTAATGTTGGTGATGACTGTCCCGTCTTCGACGGGTTGTTCGAGTTTTGTTCAATATCTGCTGGCGGTTCTATGGGTATGTTTTCCCCAACCAAGCACGAGGGTCTCATGGTGGCTGAACATTCTTCCTCCACAGAGGGTGCCGCCCGACTGAGCCGGGACAAATGTGACATCGCTATCAATTGGGCTGGTGGTTTACACCACGCGAAGAAGAGTGAAGCCAGTGGATTCTGCTACGTGAATGGTACGGCACTCGACCCGACGCGCAAAAAATTATCTCATTCTCGACAATACAGATATAGTACTCGGGATTCTCGAACTCCTGAGGTGAGGACTGTTCGTACCTTGAGAAAAACACGATTTAACGGCTGCGTTAGGTACCACAATCGCGTACTGTATATCGACATCGATGTGCACCACGGCGACGGCGTCGAGGAAGCATTCTATACTACGGACAGAGTAATGACGGTTAGCTTTCACAAGTATGGAGAGTTTTTCCCTGGAACGGGGGAACTCAGGGTAAGCGATTATGTCATATTTTATGCATGGGTCTCTGACGAAATCTGACTCAGGACATCGGTATTGGAAAGGGAAAATACTATGCATTAAACTTTCCGCTCAGGGACGGGATGTCTGACGAAAACTATAAAGGTGTTTTCGAGCCTGTACGAATCCCCCCTCCCCCGCCGAAATCTGCATCTAAATTTGAAATAATAGGTCATCCAAGAAGTCATCAACTCGTTCGACCCTAATGTAATTGTACTACAGTGTGGAACGGACTCGTTATCCGGTGACAAGCTTGGGAGTTTGAACCTCTCGATGCGAGGTGCTTGTTCTACATCCACATCTTGTTCTAATCCTTCCTAACGAATACGTAGGTCACGCCAATTGCGTGAGGTTTGTGAAGTCATTCAACAGACCATTGCTCATGCTCGGTGGTGGTGGTTACACCATGCGAAACGTGAGCCGGGCGTGGGCATACGAGACGGGTGTTGCGACAGGTGTGGAGCTGGGTCCACGTGAGTCCATCGAACTTGTTGTTTGCACCTGTCGTTTATACTCTGACAAACAGAAATACCTGTGAATGAGTACTACGAGTACTTTGGCCCTGATTATGAACTGGACGTTAAATGTTCGAACATGGAGGATCTCAACACTCCTGGGTATCTGGAACGAATCAAGAACATCGCTTTTGAGCACCTACGCCACGTTGGCGGGCCTCCCAGTGTTCAGATGCAAGGTACGTCGTTCGTTCGTTTCTTGCGCCGTCTTGTTTGTACCTGACCGTGTTTTAGACATTCCTCACCTACCGATCGATGAATTGATGGATGATCCGAACCAAGACGAAGACACGAACGACCCTGACGATCGTAGAAACCAGCGCCTACTCGATTCCCGAGTCCAAGCTGATGGCGAACTCTCGGATTCAGATGACGAGGGTGAAGGAGGACGGAAGAACCAACATTCACATAAAGATGACGACGAGTTGGTACCTGCGAGGAAATTCGTCACAACGACGGGGATAATGAATCCTGGTGCTTCTACTGCGTCGCACGGAGCTGGTCCCAGTGCTCATCCCCCGACTTCCATCCCTACCGCCTTAATCACGGCAGATGAGATGGATGTAGACGATGTCCCCGCCGAAGACCCCTCGACAGAGGAACCCAAGTTAGCCGATATAACAGAGAAGGAGGATCAGCCCCAACCAGCGGCCGAGAGCACTGTGGAGGAGAAATCAGCGCCAACACCCGCACCCCCAGCAGACAATCCACCTGTCCAGGATAAACCAATGGAAGATGCCGGTCAGGACACCGCCCCTGTTGCAGAAACCGCTCCCTCTGCCACATAGTTTCCTTTCCGTAACACCAGAAATACACATATCCATTCCAGTTAGATTCCATTGAATCCTCAATATCTGAGGCGCTCCGCACATTGTAGGCCAATGAAATAGAAAGCTCAAGTGCCTTGTGGGCTTAGTAGGTGAGGCTGCGGTCCCTCCTACCCCAATAATTTGGAAGGTTGGCCGATTTTTGAGTGAAACGACCATAGCGTCATGATTCCAGGGGACAATATCCACCAGGACGCAACGGACGGGATCCTGACAGTTCCCTTGGGGGACTCTGGATAATCGCCTAGACTCGTGTGTCCACGGTGTAGTCTTACGGATGGTCATAGTGGTGTAGCGACTGGCGCTTATGACTCAAGAGAGCAATCCCCCGTGACAGGCGTGACTACCGCGACCTCAGACGCGGACACTCATTAATGGATAGGCCGTCGACGCCTCCGGCCACGAATGTCCCTCGCGCGCAAGATGCTCTTTTAACACCCGAACGGGTGAGACAGATTGAAATCAACCGGTTGCGGGCGAAAGCGAAGCAGCGTCAACGGGAGGAGACCGAGGCTTCGACATCTTCATCTGCAAACGCGTATGGCAAGAGGCCTCTGTCGAATAACGCCATAACAAAGTCCCCTACGACCCCAGGAAAGCAGAAGCCTCTCGCTCGGGACTCTAGGCTGGGCAAATACTTTGATTATGACCTCTCGAAGATGGTGAACACTAAGGGAGGGTATTTGGTTGAGGACGGCAAAGAAGTGGACGAGGCGATGATAGCAAAGGAGAAGCAGCGAGAGAGGGAACGAGCGAAACACAACTTGGAACCTCGTACGTCCCCACCTCTGGATCCCATCTCTGGAATACACTGAAGTTTCGAAAGAAATATCACTGGATCCGAAGATGAACCCGAAGTGTAAGGAGTGTCGGTCGATTGACATTGACCATGATTTCAAGAAGACGTTTGGTTGTCTCGTCTGCAACAAATGCAAGAACGACTTGCCCAAGAAATATAGTCTGTTGACGAAGACTGAATGCAAAGAGGTGTGTTCCAACGTGGTTTGATCTCTCGAGCGGCCCAACAAGATTTCCACAGGATTATCTGTTGACAGACTGTATGTATCCATTCCGCCTGTTGCTGCGCACGAAGGTTTACCACATCCAACAGCGGAGCTTCGTGATCAAGAAGCATTGCCTCACCTCCTGAAAGCGAACCCCCACAAGTCCACGTTCGCAAACATGATGTTGTATGTGCGATATCAAGTCGAAGAGTTCGCGTGGAAGAAGTGGGGTTCGCCAGAGGCGCTTGACGCAGAGTATGAACGCCGTACGGCGATAAAGAAGAAGACCAAGAACCGAAAGTTCGAGGAGAGTCTTAGGGACCTCCGGAAACGAACACGGGAAACTATATGGCAAAAACGCCAAGATGCAGAACACAAACATGTGTATGGACCGGTGGAGAACGGGAGTCAGGTTTGCCACACATGCGGTTTCACAATCGAGGTAGAGGAATTTTGACTCGTGCGCATTCGTTTGCGCAGTGGGTGATGTGATCCATACCGTAATCCTGTGTCGCCCATACCTGCAAGCTTTTGAGCGCGCGTTTGAAGGGATGGGCCGTGCATGGCGCTGTGTACGATGTGCCCCAGCGTAGTTTCGCCTTAGTCTAGATACAAGACGTTCAGGAGGAAAATCTCTGCAGCCCTCACCACTCACCCAACGGAGGTGGCCGGTCGGAGTTGATTTCTTTTGATTCAATCATTACGGATCTGGTTTTCGGATCTCATGTGGGGCTGCGGAGATTGTCCGCGACCTCAGTCACTACTCAGATTCCCAGAAGGTCTGGCTCGAGACCAGTTTCACCTGGCGGGGATGATTGACTCGACCATTTCGCACTCACTTCCCGCCACCGGGGGCTGGCGGGAAGCCGAGACTTGTTACCTGGGCCACGAAACTGCCGATCGTCGCTAGCAGGGGGCGCCCCAGAGCATAAATACGTCAACCGCGTCCTGCCTGTCTCCCAAGGCCTCCCCACACCCGTAATATGCCTCAAACTCCAGAAGCACAAGCTTTCGTCTCCCGCATTGCCGCCCTCCCAAAGGGTGTCCCCGTCTCTCTCGACGAGGCACTACAGCCCTCTCTCGATGACGAAGCCGAGCTTCGTCGTCTCTTCGCCACAGATACCAAAAACCCGCGTCTGAGCAATCCCCATGTCGGATTGGTCGACGTGTTCGATGCCCCTGAAGATATCAGGACCACCAGAGCGCGGGTCGTCCAGAACGAGTTTGATCTTTCCGAGAAGTATCTCATGCCACTCACCGAGACCGGAAGACGAAAGGAGGGCACCCCCGCGACTGTCTCCAGCCTAGAGGAGTTCAACCAGAACTGGTCCATTTTCTCCGAAGGCTCACTGTCACTTCTCGACTGGAATAACGTCGTCGCCGCTGGAGGTTCTGTTTTGGCTTGCCTTCTACCAGTCTCCGACGCCACTAAGGCTTCCAAGAGGACCCTTCGCAAATATTTCCACAGCACCGCTTTCCCAACCTCTGACATTGACCTCTTCTTGTATGGATTGACCCCGAAGCAAGCAGAGGCCAAGATCATCGCGATCTTCCAAGGTTTGAGCTTGATCCGCCTCCTTCAACTTCATCTTACTCACAACATCACCTTCAGCCGTCAGGGATGCTATTCCCTGGGACTGTACTTGTGTCCGAACCAAGCATTCCATTTCCATTCATTGCGAGTATTTTTGGCCTCGTCAAAACAACCAAGACTAATTGACTGGTTAGCCCAATACCCTTACCGTTGTGTCCAAATCGTTCTCCGTCTTTATTCCTCTCCCTCTGAAATCCTAACTGGGTTCGATGTCGATGCCCCTTGCTGCGCCTTTGACGGAACACGGGTTTGGGCCAATCCTAGATCGGTCGTCTCTGTGATGAGGCAGGCTAACACCGTGGATATCACCCGGAGGTCCCCATCTTATGAAGTTCGGTTGTCCAAGTATTCCTTCAGGGACTTCGAGGTCTATGTGCCCAATCTGAAGCGCGAGGAGATCGATCCAACGGTAATTATTTTCTTCATCTGTTGTCCTCGTCTCTGATGCCCAAATCAGATCTACGAACGTTCGATCGCTCGCGTCGATGGTCTTGCCCGACTCATCGTCTTGGAACGTCTCTATGATCCTTGGACCCGCGAAGCGTACCTCAACACGCGGAGGAGAATCCGCAACAGACCTGAGTTCTACGGGTCTTTTCGTGGAAAGACGTATAAGGGCGATCTGAAAGCGAACAGTCCGGACGACATGCTCCAAGCCAGCTCTTATGACGTTGTCTCGCTCCACATTCCTTACGGCCCCGGGTGGCACGCAAGGAGGATCGAAAAGTTGGTCTATCAAACGGTGCGTGGCTCTCAACCGCGCCAATGTTTCCTTCCTGATGTGCCTTTAGGATCTTGGCATGAATTGTAAGCGGCCGCCAACGTTTCCTAGATGCTTCAGCCTCTTTATACCTCACATCCGTACCAGCACCATTTAATCCGAAGAATAAGGATAGACGACTTCATCGTCACCCTGCATTCTTCGGAGACATACAAGAATGTATGGAGGATTGTTGCGAGGTATAAACAAATCTTCGCATCCTGCATTCGCCGCCTAAGCTGTCCACAGTACTGTCCAGAACCGAAGAACGATGAGGAGAAAGAGCTCCAGGAAGAGGAGGACGACAAGTATGTCCACGGTAGGATCCAGTACGCCCCAATCTCTTCACGGTTTTAGACCGAAGTTTAACCACAAATAGGTTCATCCAAGCGGATCCTGGTCGCCAAAGCATCTCCGGCAGCTTCAATCCGATCGATGACGGTGAATGGACTGAACAGGCCTACATCGGTGAAGCAGAGAAGTTTTGCAAGGCTATCATCTCCTTCGACCGTGTTACCGTACTCCGGATGATCAATGAGGAAGTGGACGTTAATAGACGTGACCATGTCGGAAGGACCCCACTTCATCTCGCCATCCTCACCAGCGCCTCGGAGATCGCTTGCGACCTCATCGACGCAGGAGCAAGGATGATGGCCAGGTTGGTGGACGGTCGTACCGCTTTGCATCTCGCCGCTCAACTCGGTCTCGGACATGTCATCGAAAAACTCCTTGAGAGGAGTAAACTAAACAAGGAAAAGGCGGAGGAAGAGGAGGCCGCCAATGAAGCTGAAGAAGGTCAGACTGTGACCGAAGAAGATGATCCCATGGATGGCACCAGTAAGGATAAAGAGGAGGGTGCCGAATCGGAGGACGTCGGAGACGATGATGACGAGGACGAGGATGAAGAGAGTGATAACGACGACTACGAGGTCATCAACCGAGAAGAGGCGGACGAAGGTGCCGGCGCCTACGCAAACATTCCCGAGGATAATGAAGATGAGCCGGACATTCTCGACGTCAACATTCCGGATTGGGACTGCGGTTTCACTCCCCTCGGCTACGCTATCGTCAACGGTCACCTGGACGTCATCGATCAACTCCTTGTTGCAGAATCCGATCCTCTCCAGCCAGTCAAATCCAACTCCCACGACATCCCCATCGCCCATCCTCTTTCCCTAACGGTCCTCACCGAAGATGAAGATGTCGCGTGTAAGATTGCAGAAAGATTGATTCAAGCTGGTGCAATGTCTTCAACCGCCAATGGGGCATTGATGTCTATCTTCCTAAGGATCGTCATCGCCGAGAAGCCGAAGCTCCTGTCCACCTTGTTCCGCGCTGACCCCAAGGCCAAGAAGCTCGTAAATTTCCCAACGGTCCAGAGCGGGACAGCCATATTCCCTACAACTGCAGCGGTCGCTAACCGCGATCTCGTTACACTGGCTTTACTCCTTTCTCACGGTGCAAAGGTCATGTTCAAAGATGAGGACCTTAATGCGGCACGTTCTGCTTCGTAAGTCGCTCTGCATACTTGCCTGCCTCGTAGGATCATGCGCTGATGCTCCTCCACCATTTAGTGACAACGCTTACTGGCTCAGCGGAGACGTGAATAAAATCATCCAAACGCCAGTTGAGACCGCTATCCACCGTTACGACCCGGCCATTTTCCTCCTCGTTGGACTCGGTGCAAGTCTCAACATCGGCATCAAGCAATCATACGATGGTTCGTGGACTGAGAGGGCCTCTCTTCTCGAGGCGGTCGAGGCGATCATCAAGGACATAGACGGGGAGCTGCAACGTCTTCAACGGCCAGTCGAACCGGAAACCATGGATGTTGACCGCGCAGATCAGCCCGAGTGGAAGGCCTGGATCTCCAAGTCGAATCAAGCTATCCGGGATTTCAAGAACAAGGAGGACAAGACGGAGCAGGACAACAAGCGCATCAACGAACTCACCAGGATGAATGATTATCTTGAGGAAGTCCTAGGGTTGCTAAATGAGAAGAAGGCCAAAAGGTGGAGCCAACTCCACCCCGACGTCGAAAGGAAGGGGGACAACGACGTCAATACAGACAAACAGCAGAAACCAGCGAAACCCTTCTTCAGTGTTTGGCCATCGAACTGGTGGGATGAGCCGGTCTTACAGGAGAAGGTTCCCCTCTATGAAGAGCTCTATGATGCATGTTGGAATGGGGATGATGACAAAATCCGCGAGCTTTGTCTTGCGCCACCTGAAGGCACTACACGCAAGGTGGCCCCGATCCAAATCGTTTGTAAGACCGCTGAAGGAGGTGAGCTCCGTCCTGTTTTGATGCCTGCCTCGTTCATCACTCACGCTACTGTTTACAGAGTACACCCCGCTGCATGTTGCGATCCATCGTCATCATTGGTCAACAGCGAAGACCATCCTGACAATTGCTGCCGCTCAGCAGAGGACAAAGTCCGAGGTTACTACTACGGTGGCCTTTAACACATTGGACATCAAACTAGGTCCGCTAGTCCCGCCCATTCTCTCGTGAAAGTTACTGACAATACCTAACTTGAAGGTGACTCTGACGAAGGAAGCGACGCCGAGGAAACTGATGATGACTCTGGAGACGATTCTGACGAAAAGGAGGAACCAAAGTTTATCGACCTCGATCATCGAGACACGCAAGTCCGTTACGACGTTGGTCCCGAAAAGTTGTTGAACGCGGGAGTTTGTCGTCTCCCCGGCATCGAAGGTGGCTCCACCGTTCACTTGAGGCCACTCGAAGAAGCTATTCACGATGGCGATTTCGAGGCGTTCATTCAGATCGCCGAGCTCTGCGCCCAACTCCCCAAGCCCGTCGTTCTTTCGGAGTTGGCATCCGAAGACGCGTTCCTCCGCAAGGATAGCGCCAAACTCTTGGACGAGTACATCCGACGCACCGGTGGGGGCATCGATATTCCTCAGAAGACCGGGGGAACGGAAGATGCGCCGGAACGTCCAAAGGGTAAAGAGTACTGGGGATTGAACGTTCACGGGAAGAAGAGGAGGGATCTCGCTGCGAGAGGAGACCCCAACGCTCGTTACAACAATGGATCGAAGGTTCCCCTCGTTTGGCGTGCCGCCCAATCCGGCGCCTTGGGTATATTGGAATACCTCAATACCGACCGACCTCTCGCTGCTTACCAGTATTATCTCTCCGCAAACGCGAAGGAAGCGAGGAAGGCAGACCTGTCTGTGTTGGAAAGCTCGATCTCCGAGCTGTTGGGTTGGTGTTCTAACCCATCGAACGAGACCGCCCTCAGCGCCGTGCTGCGTTTCGGGAAGTTGGATTCTTTCAAGAAACTGCTGGAGCTTAATCCTACACTTTTGAAGCCATGCTTACACAAGAGGTACTGCAGAGCTCTTTGAGCCTTTCGCCCTCATTGACTCTCCGTTTCTAGGCACACGATCACCGGACAGAACCTACTCCTTCTGGCTGTCCGGCATTCTTCCACCCACGAATGCGTCGACTACTTGATAGAGCAAAACGTGTCGGCCACAGAATACGATCTCCGAAGGTATATGCGATCGGTTTGGTGTGAAAACCGTACTGATTGGGATCGTAGCTGGAACATCCTTCATGTCGCAGCCGATCGAGACAATGGGCTACTTTTGCATCTCCTCGAGAAGATATCGCGAGAAGATGTCGATTCCATGTTGGTACAGCAATCGAAGCCATACCTGAATACTGTACGTTGTTCCACAACCTCGTCTTGTACAGCGCCTCACCGTATTCTTAGCCTCTCCATATCGCTGCGATGAAAGGGAACGTTGACCATATCAAGGCGCTCGTCGCCTTGAAGACACCGGCTCTCCTCCTTCGTGACGTCAATGGGTTCACTCCATTCCACCTCGCTGTCAAGTTGGGCTACTCCAAGATCGCATCTTTGCTTGCAGAAGTCAGTCCCCCGGAGGTATTGTACATGGAAACGGTTATCGGAGCTACAGCGCTCGAGACAGCTGTACAGTGCGACCTGCTTTCTAGGGCTCGCGCTCGTTTGGACGGAAAGTGCAAACCGGATGGCATTAGTTACCAGTACAACGGTTCCGTCTCCATCGACTCGAGTTACCCTCCCGCAGACTCGCAAAAACTTGGGGAAAGAGCCGAAGCTCTGAAGACTACGATCGGCCAACTACAGAAGGAGCGCAGGTTGACGAAGGGAACCAAAGTTACGAAAGCTCTGGTCGCCTTCGTTGATAACATGATGACCAAGGCTACGGAGATGAAAGTGAAGGAAGTCGAGTTGGAGAAGAAGACAAAAGACGAGGCCAAGAGTGACGGCACCAAAGTTTCGGAAAGGGACAATTGTGACCCGGAGAAGACATTGGCCGTCGTCCGCAAGGCGATCCGGGAGAAGGCGTCGATGCACCGTATTTCGATCCACTTGGCTGATGTGCAGAAGTCGGTCGAGGCGGGGTTACCGAAGCGGGACGTGGAGAAGAAGGTGGTGAAAGAACACCAGGATGGGTCTGAGCTGGGAGACGAGGCGGGGGATTCTCGACTTTTGCCTTCGCAGCAGTGGTTGAGAGACTACACTCCGTTGTATGACATTGATGGATCGAGACAATGATCAATTTCGGCTTCTTGATTACTATCATGTATCGAGCATAACCGAACGAGAGCCAATGGGGGAGGACGAGTTTAATCACGGTTTGCTCGTAAGTAACAAAAACCGGTGCCTTGGCAGCCATCGTCATGTGTATATGATACAATGCAGGAAGAAAGCCAAAAAACCCAGAACATCGCGAATCTAGTTCTTTCGACGGTATGAGCTGCCTGTAGAAATATGTAAGAAACCTCTATGATTCTGGAAGACTGCGACGACAGACCCTCTGTTAACCGCGCCTTTCCACCAGTGGGTTGGCACAAGACGCTCGAGCACGCGCCACACAAAACAACCGTCTGAGCGTGCGAGAAGACGGTTGTGATCGCGAAACAACCTGGATGTGCCAGCCATCATAAACACCCGGTGGATCCAATGGGTGATGAAATAGGACATGCCTGGGCACTTGACGTCCATGAAGTAAGAGTCTGGAGATTGCACGAGCCGCTTGAGCTTGTGCCTTTGCTCTTCGGATTTTTGGGAGGGGTTAAGAAGATCGACAGCGAGAGGCTGTCACCAACCTGTTAGCATACCATTGGCGCGGCAGATATCGCGAGCAGTGCTTACCATGATTGCGAGGAAGGATGCAGGGGGCAATGGGACGCAGGGGTTTTTGTGGATGGGTGGAAATAAGGTTTCGGAGTTTGAATTCTGACTGGATAGATAGTTGATGACTTGGTTTCCATTTATGGAAACGGCGGGACCGACTACGCGTACGGGTACATCCGGTCTTCTGGATCAATAACTAACGTGGGTCTCTGGATTTTCTTCCTGTGCTGTACGGCTTCTTTCAAGATCCCCTTACGTCCAGTCTCCCAATCCTGGTCAATCCGCCTCCTGACTGCGATAAACGATAAATCGCCTGCCGTCCGCTCGATCACCCCTTCCACTTCCAACACAGCGGCCTTGAGGGCCAGAACGTCACGGCGTTCGTGGAAGTCTGAAGATGGCCCGAGCTTCTTCTGTAAGCTGATCACCGCCTTGAGGAGTCCGCTAAATGGACGGAAACCATGAGATACTGAGGGTGAGGGGCGAGATGGTCCCGACCTATACCGCGCCTGGCTTTCCATCACTTCTTCCAATTCTTCGTGATGCGCAACCTTGGATCGCTTCTTTACATCTCTCTTTTCCGAATCAGCAGCTGCGCCAATGACATCCAGGCAGACTAGGACATGGACTAGCGGACCCTGCAGGATGAGTTTGTACCTGGATGGACGACTCCAAGCCATCCCAGCTGCACGTGTCTGCAGTTGGTTCCAGAATCGCGCCCGCGTAGCCTGTATGCCCGTCGGAACGGCCTTTTTCCGTTCCAAGTGGCGAACACATGCAGCTTGTATCTTTCTGGCTGCGGCAATCTTCGCCTGTAATTCTGGTGTTTGGACTTCGTGAACCTCTTGTTCCATTAAATCCTGCTCGTTGTCATCCTCCATGGCATTCTCGTGGTGAGAGTCTTCCTGTTCGCGTTCCCTGTCGTGATTTTCATCGACTTGATTGTCAGCTACTGTTGTGTTGAATTGACCAGGCTGGGACATGAACGGCCCATCGAGGTGGTTGGGGGCCTGGAAAGCTATTCCAGAAATTACATCTTCCAACCGATCGTAGATAACCGGTCGTGCGAAGTTTGATTTCCACCCGTAGGGCCGAGGGCTCTTGGAGTACAAAAGAAGTACCAGTTCGTCCATCGCAGAATCGGTGAAGGAGTTCCGAAAAGCTTGAACTACACCATTCCAGTCCTGAGCCCAAGCATAGCTGATCATGGGTGAGAGGTGGGTTGGAGTCGTGGGGGTGTATACATACTCGCGGTAGAGTGCCGGTGTCGCTCGCCAGTCTACCTTTCGGAGTTGTTGAATGGCTATCACAATATCGGACCTGAGTTGCCTGTCATAGATATTGTACCCGACTGCATGGGGTTAGGGTCGGAAACTTGGGGGGGAATTAGCAACTTACGAAGACAGAGGCAGGAACACCTGGAGTATGGGGTCAATCTCAAAGCCAATCGGATGCAGTAGCACTCTCACATGCGTGCGACGTAGACCGTAGACGTGAAAGGATTGAGCCGAGCACCGCTGGCCCTCAGATGTTCCCCAACCCCTTCACCCGATAGGTCAATCCGCCTCATAAGGTCCACAGCAGCGCGGAGAAACGGTTTCATGTAATCAGTTTTCTTGCCCGCTGTGGGGGACGCTCGAGAGATGTGGGTGAGCCAGCTTCGGGGCAAAGTCACATTAGTAACGTTGCCGTAGTACTGGATACGACGTTCGACAATGAACAAGGCGCAAAGACGCTCGGAAAGGTCACAGAATGCGCTTAGATCCAAGCGCAGTCGGTTGGAGAGGACATGGCTGGGATCGGGGTGTTATACGGGTGGTTTGTTCATGCACACACTGCCGCACGTACCGCATGAATTCGTACCCTTTACGCAAAGCAAATTGCGACTCGTATCTCAGGAATGCCACAAAGTCGTGCACAACGGAATACACGCCGTCTCGGGTCAAGCACGAAGGTCGTTCCCTGGAGCGGTACAACCATGTCTCGGGAACGTAATTCACGGCGCTGTTAAAGTCTAGGTCGTAGGCCAGCGTGCACGTCGTCGTGAAATCGGGTATGAAGCGGTCATTGTACTTCGATAGTGGGGGCGGGGAGCTAAACCGGAGATCCTTGTAAGCGTACCAGGTCCATTCCCGTATTATATGCATGCTCTGCTCCCCATCCTGAATTTTCCGAAGGTCGAGGCTGTTGAGCGAACCGAGCTTTCGAATTGGCGGGCAAAGCGCCGAGTAGAACATTTGAAGCCAATACCTTGGTCATTACATCAGCGAAGGTAGAAAGGTGAACCGAGAGAAACACACTGCATGACTCCCTTGTCGAAGAGCTGGGCAAGACGCAGAATCTGGAACTCCAAAAACAAGAAGCGTAGGCGAGCGTGGAACCACTCCACTGTGATCGAATCGGGTTGAATGTGTTGGAACGGGCAGGTTTCGTTGAAGCAATTCCTTCTGACCAACGTGCTCAAGCAAGGGGAAAATCCACGCGTTTCGCGACAAGCACGTTCCTGGACTTCCGTACGGCTTTTGATGTGGTTAAGTATCGCACGGAGAATGACACGGCTGAGCTCTTCGCGCGAGCAGGTGTATTCTGCCGGAGGATCTTCAAGTATGCCTCGCACAGCAGAAACTCCCCCGTAAATGAGGGTGTTCTCCGGTACCAAGTAGTGATTCTCTCGTTGTACCTCAAAACCAAACACCTTTTGGTGATTTGAACCTTCTGACAAACGGTCATCGCGCCAAAACTGGACCAGCAACCGCACATAGGTGAGGTAAAGCGAGAGGAGGGCTTCGGTTTCCACCAATGCGGCTTTGTGCAAGGTAGGGGGGCAGGAGAACACATGGTTAAGGCAAATAAGGGCTGCGGCACTGTTCGTCCTACTAAGGAAGCCGAAAGCCAATCGGCGGAGTTGCACAAAATCAGGGACCACGGCGCTATCTGTGGCATCTGGGTTAACCGGGGTTTCCCGGTTGTACGCGGCAATCGATTTGAACATCGAGAGCTGATTTATTTGAAGGTTAAAGGCATCGACAGTGACAAGGGATCGAATGGGTCTCACCTCATCCACTTGGTCCTTCGTCATTACACTGGAGTCCAGCCTGAATGAAACTTCGAGGAGGTTCGATGCGGTAGTGTCGGACCTGCAGAATCTTACGCCGAACGACATGCGTTTCCAAAGTCCAGTCAGCACATAACGTATGGCCATCCTTGATTCCTCGACGGACGGGGTGGAGCGCTTGAGCAAGACTTCCACAGCCTCTAGCACCCTTCCGTCCTTTGCATGAGCTTCAGCAGCTTCCAGGGCCTTCCCTCTCGACTGAAGCATGGTTGCCCGCGCCTCGTCTAAGTCATAGTCCTCCAAGAAAACCAGTGCGTCCTCGTCCGAGGAAAACAATCGGATTCCTTTCTCGCAATTCCTGAGATTTGACATCAGAATCACGTCAGCATCGGTCGCTTAGGCTGATTGCTCACGAGATGCCACCAGCCTGTCCATCGGTCAGCACGCGTCACCACTGTGTGGAGCTATGCTCACCTTGAAGTAAAACATCCGAGCGACCTGGGTCAGGCGGCGAACAACCTTGCTGTCGATCGAGTTTTCGTACAGTCGAAGCACCTCAACCATCTCGTCAAAGTCCCCCCCCTTTCGATATGCGTGAGCAGCCAATGTGTATTCTTCTGCCTTCACAAAACTCTTCCCGGCTTTGTTCGGCTTGTGACCTTCTAGGAAACATTCACCAGCATTCCTGTAATATGCTCGTCTCTCATCCTCCAGTTTGGGCGGGGCTGCTTGTGCACAGGCATCAAATGCCATGGCTGCATCGACAAACGCCTTTTCTCTGGGCGCACCCGCAGTGCTCGGTTGAGAACGAGCCTTTTCGCGCAGAAGGTAGGCATCGCAAACATCGACTTCGCGAGGGAGGCCGGCTCTTTGAAAAGCGATCGAAGCTTGATCATAACGCTTGCTAAAGAACATACTGTCGGTGGGTTTGTTAGAATATGTCATGGGGTCAGGTGGTAACACAAACTATTCTCCGGTTATAATCCATTCTTCGGTGGTCGACGAAGCGGCCAAACTCGCGATCTCAGAAGTGGACGATGAAACTTTGATCTGGTTCCTGCTTTCCCAGTACACCTAAACAAGGAATGAGACGTGGCCCAAGGGCCAAAACCCGGACTTACCTTCATTGGTTCAGCCAGCTCAGAGCTATCCATTATCCAGAGGTTTTTCTTCGCCCGAGTAATCGCAACATATAGGAATTTCAACTATCAATCGGGTGATCGCGGTCAAAAATTGAAAAATTCAAGACAGCGCGACTTGCCTCCGAACAAATACTCGCATGACGTGTTTCGTCGAACACCGGAGCTTTGTTGTCGCAATCCTCCTGTCCAACGTCGTTAAATACCAACCGCCATTGGTTCAACGTAGCCGTAGAGTCTTCGAAGAAATTGTAAAGCAGGACCTTGGTTTTTATCAGCGTTTGAGCTGTAATGCGGCCAGGCGGATCTCACGTCATTGAACTCAAGCCCTTTGCTATCATACAGGGTCCTGGTTCGAGAGGTTAACTACACGTCTGACGCAGGAACGCAGGGTCTGACATGATGATGCTCTTGCCAAGCTTTTCTTTTAAATTTTCCTTCGTGACGCCGTTACGCACAAGAATGCCTAAGCAGAATCAGTTGATAGTGGACAAGTAGTATCGCAAGGGGAGCACATGCATTGCTTTGCACCGAATTCAACAGGCCCTCCTCCGCCGGTGCGAAAGAGTGACTTCTCAAAAGCAACCTATCCAAACGACCTGAGAAATGGATGCTGGGCGATGGGAAAAAACATACATCTCCCTGCCCGGAGTAGAAGGTTGGTCTCGTCCCACCAATTTGGGCTCTTTCGGGCTTCAATAGGTCAATGGAATGGGGCCAATAGTGCGTTATTAATTCAATGACAGATCGTGCACAATTGACGATGCCACCATGAGACCGGTAGTTCAGTACCAGTTCAAAAGTTTGCGGTTCGACAGGAGCGGGACCGGACTCTTGTGAAAGTTGTTCCTAGGCAGATATTAATTAATGTGTTATAATGTTGGCAAGAATCCCACCTCAATACGATGTTGGTATGCTTTCAGGTTGGTGAACCTAAACGAGCTACCAACAGAAATTGTCTGGAGCGGAATTAGCCAGCGAAGTTTATGGGGGAATAGCCGCTCACTTGTGCGGTGTCACCAGCCCAGAACAATCCGTGTTGATTGTTGCAGAGAGTCCGGAGTACTGAAATGATTCGACGATCAGAGTTGGAGCAAAAAAGAAAACAGCAAACACACTCAGAGTATCGATTAGGAGGTTGTCTTGAACTTCATCGACGTATCTGGAGAGGATTTAATTTGGAACAGAGAAGACAGGTTTTTGTAAAAGCGTACAGGAGATCTACCTTTCTACCCTTCAAACCTGGACCACGAAGCTCCTTCAAGATATAATGGGAGCTAAACGTGGGTTTAGGGAGAGGAAGGAGTTCGTAGGCGGATAACTCACCGGTCTGCCGCGTCATAGTCTTGCCGTTGGCGCTTCAATTTCGTGTATGCCACAAACAGATCGTAAATTTCGTCCCGCTTGTGGGCAAATGACCCTTGGCCACGACAACTGAGCGACCTGTACGTCTCCCGATCAAGGCACCTGTGTTGGGTCCCAACCGCCTCTTCCGATCCCTTGATCACTCCCATGATTTCACCGAAAACCAGAGCAGGATCTGCCTTACGATCAAGAAAGGGAGGAAGGCGAATCGTGTGCCTCACCTAAAACCCGAGTGAAAGTCTGTGGGAGGTGAACCCAGTATGATGCGCGAAAAACGTCGTATGAAACAAAATTTCGGCAAATTTTTTGCATATAATCGGATGACGACACGCTCCTAGATTCTGCGCGGAACCTAGACTTCACGGGTGATGTCGGGCTTCTTGGGAAGACCGTTGCGTCATCGGTGGCGGGGGTCTTTGGGACAACGAAGCCATCGTTGTCGTTTTCCTCCCCGATCTCGTTCTGAAGCATTGTACAAAGCTACAGGGGCAGGTGAGACTGAGAATTCGCAGAATGCAGCTGTTCGTACCCGGTCATAGGTGATGAACAATGGAAAATGCTCTTCCGATAATTCACTGAACTTGTCTGGTAGATCGGACCTCCAATGGTCATTGTCGTCCTGGTCCACAAGCCTGGCTCTCCGGATGGTGTCCTTCCCCATCGTACGTAAGCGTTCGCGTGAGTATGTGGCGGCTTCGAGGGAACCCATCAGTTGAGCAAAATATTCTTCCACTTTTGTAGCGAGCACCCTGGACTGGGTGACGAAAAGTTGGCGAGGCTTTGGTCCCATGTGTGGATATTGTTGCCAAGTGCGCTCTACACCAAGCATCTTGAACAACATCGTTGTAGTCTTTCCCGTACCGCTTCTGCCGATCACGTAGCACGATGACGCGTGTTCAATGACTTCTTGCTCCTGGGCCCTGCTCATTAGGTCTCAGCGCACAATATAATATGGAAGGTGTTGTGCACGCACGAAACTTGGAACACGTGCGAAACTTCCTTATTGACGAGAATACCTAGGAGCAGGTTTAGCGGCCATCGTATCAGGGACCGCCTTGGCACCCACTGTTCAAGAGGGCCTTCGGAGAGTCAGCCTGAGTTGGAATTAAGAATTGAAAGCAGTACCTGAGAAAGCGTGACAAACTTTCCAAGGCTAGTTGGAACCTGTTTGAACGGTTCGATCGGAAGGGTCATTTAGGGGACATACATGTGCATGGAGTGGATCTACAGAACTATCTGCTTAGTCGGTGCATCGAGGAATTCTTTATCGTCGTTAATGACACTCACCGTATTGATATCTTCCTCGCTGACTTTGACGAGGGGATCGACGCGTGGGGTGTCTTGAATCGGCAACGGAGGAAACATGGCAGGTGAAATGACATTATCGCCAGTGCTAAGGGGTTTGTTCCTAAAAGTGCATCTTTCGACATACTGTGGTCCCCCATGTTGGAGCTGTTGACTCAGGGTATCCCAGAATCCCCCATGGTCAAGTTGTGCGTGCGTAAACACCCCGAGCATGCGGATGACTGGAAAGGTACGGTAAGTCATGATAGGCCAGACGGAAAACTGGTGTACCCTGGCGTTCACGCTGACGACAGGCAAGATGAGCACACGTTAGCACATTGAGAGGTGGGACACACATCTTGATCAGGTATACAATGTACGTGGTACTGGGGTTCATGAGTGGAGAACCTTGTGCAGCTAACTCAAGCAACATACTACGAGCCTCGTGTCATTCGTCATCTTCGCTTCGTATATGGGGAGTTTCATGACTGAGCCAGTGAGCCTCTTTTGATTATCAGGGGAAAAATGCCCTTGGGACAGTTGTCTGTGAGGGAGTCAATACCTTTTATGACACGGAAGGGGCTATTCATACTTGATCTTCTTCATCACGATCCGAAACATGGCGCCGTCAGAGCGCCTCACGTCGCGTAGATCCTTCAGGGCACGGGTGGATAACAGGATAGCCCATTCTCCGAATCCCTCAATACCCTCGAAGTAAAGAGAAGCTTTCATAGGCTGTATCATAGGGAACGCCGGACCAGCAGGCCTGTTCGATTTTATCGCCGTTTCGGTTTCGGGGGCAGGCACCTCCCCTTTTGCTCGGGTTTCCTCGACTAGATAGACCTTCGCATACGAGGATTTGAATATCTCTGATACCAACGGCTGCCTCAGAACGAGGAGATAGTACTGTGACTGGTTGAGCACCATGTGTGGGATATTAGCCACAAACCCACACACCTCCAGTATGCTCTGAAGTTCCGACAAGACTCTAGCATGTGCCTGACGGGCCTCCGTTTCGGTGTTCGGCACGTTGATCCCCAAGGGATCGAAGCGGAAGGGATCAACTGGACCACCTCGAGCCACCGTCTTTCCTTTTTTACGGCTGATGGGAGACGTAGCCTCGCCTGTCCGAGAGCCCTTCACACCTGCTTCAAGGTCCCGAAGGAGCTCAAATGAGAGTTCTACTTTCCTCCAGAATACACTGAGATCTGGGGGAGCATCGGCGGCGGACGGGTACTCTGCAAACAGCAACGAAGAGGAAAGTCGCTGGAGGAGTTTCATGCTGAGGGTGTCCGTCACATTTGTGGTTGTGGGTGTCGGGAACCCTGAAATGATCCAAGTGGACAGTCTCTGGTATGCCTTCTCGTCTAACACTAAAGACAAAACAATTGATCCAGGAAATTCGGAACGGGCTGCGGACACACGCAACGTACCCGAGAAAATGTACTCTAAGACGTGGGAGCGACTGTTGAGCGCCGCAACCATCCCCGCAATTGCGGGGTCAGCCTGGAAGCACGCGGTTGCAACTGAGCGTAGGGCGGTGTTGAGCCCATCCGGGGAGTCCAATGCTCCCACATCGAGTAGGCTGATGTCAAATGCTTGTTTTGAAGAGCGGAGATCTGGCGGCATAACAGCAGTCTAATATCAAGAGTGGCCGCCACACTTTTCTGGCTTCTACTGAGGCGCTAACGCCTTGCAGAATAGGAAACGGCCGAGGCCAATTGATCATTGACGGAAGACGCCGTTGACCACGCGCTCTTGCTCCACGAGGGAAGGGTGGCCGCGGACAACGCATCCCGGACGCGTTAAAGGCTCCCTCAATCACTGGATGTGGCTAAAACAGGATGGGAAGGTGTGGATGGAGGTACAAGTTGGGTCGGAGTCTGCCGAAGCTTTGCAGAAACACCCTGGGAAACGGCGGGCACAGGCTCTTGATGAGTTCTTTCAGCCTGCTCTTGTGGAATCAATACCCTTGAGGACCTCTTTCTTCCGTGCGACGCGATGGTACGCAGCCTCGATCTTATGGGCAGCTCGAATCTCCTCAGGGGACGCGGAAGTCTCTTCATGGCCGCCATTATCGACAGGAGGTTCACCGTCACCCGGGCTGAGTGCGTCGTGGCACTCTTCTTCGGGCAAGGCAGAGTGCTTCTGCTAGTCATCCTCGTTCTCGGGTTCGATCGGGGGACCGACTACAGGTACAGATCTTCACGGTCTAATACAAGCTTTGGTTTGTCGCCCTTCTTCCCCTTCGCCCCACCCCTCTGTTTCTCAAAAATCCACTTGTATCCTCGTTCCCAACGCTTCTCGATCTGGTTCCTCGTCCCGATAGATCCCGGGATATTGTCCAGGCTCTCCACGACTGCCTTCATTTCCAGAACCGCACGTTGGAGGTCGCTCACAGACCGTTTCTTGTGGAATTCCGAGGACGGGGAGAGTTTCTTCTGAAGCACAATCGTTTTCTTGAGGAGCTTACTGGAGGATCGATCAGACCTTAGATTGAATGCCCAATCAATACCGTCGCACCTGTGTTGGTGGAGTGCCTCCATCAGTTCTTCGAGATCCCTGTCGTCTTCAGTCGCCATCCGTTTCTTGGCCTCCTTCTTCTTGGACTCCACGAACTCCCCAATCGCATCCAAGCATACGAGGATGTATGCTAGTGGGACCCGGAAGAGGAGATAGTATCGTGACCCCTTGGTCCATTCCATCTCCATTGTCCTTTTACGCAGAAGGTGCCAATAGCGAGCTTGGGTTGCGTCGATTCCCTTACGAACAACTTTCTTCCGCTTCAAATGGCGGAGGTAGGCTGCCTGGATCTTCTTGGCCGCGTCGTCCCGAACGGCTCGCTGCCGTTCCAGATGACGGCGGTATGCATCCTGGATCGTTTTAGCGGCTTCGACCATCCTCCCGTCGATTTCCTGTTCGCGATCCCCACCGGGACCAGCTCCCTCTTCTGCTTCATTCTCCTCAACAACTCTCTCCTGTGGTGCGTTGACACGCTGCCTTCGCTCATCGTGATCATCAGGTTGCGCTCGTATTACCACCTTGACCGATGATCGTTGTTGGTGGACGTGGGTGCTTGGAGCGTTTGGGTCCGCCAAGAGCAGCGTTGGGATATCATCCAGTCTACTATAGACCACTGGGCGAACGTGACTTGACCGTCGTACAAACAGCCCAGGAACATCCTCGTGTAGCAAGTGGATCATTTCGTCCAGGGATGTGTTTACCAATGACTCAGTTAACGCGAGTTCGAGATCACCCCAGTACTCAGCGTGGACGTAGCTGTCGGGGCCTTAGATACGGGAGTAATTGCATAGCGCTAAATAACACTCGCCGGCGATACATCGATGGCGTAGTGTGCCACTCTCCCTTGCGCAGCGATTGGATGCTAGTCAAGATTTCGTTTTTGAAGCGATCGTCGTTCGTGTTGTATCCCACTGTGTATGGTTAGATACACGGCGATACAAACGTCAGGGGAACAAACTGACTGAGGCAAAGGCATAGACAGCTAAAATTCGAATGGTCAGCACCGAGCTCAAACGCTTGGGTTTGGGCCGACTCACATTCGAGCAATGTAGAATGGACCCGTGATATTGGTCACTCGGCCACCATCCGCTCTAAATTGATCCACAGTGTCGGAAGGAAACGGAGAATATTGTTCGACTTGCTTGAAGACTCGCCGCATAAGCTCGATGATAGTTCGTGTGAAGGGTAGTAAGGTCGACATTTGCTTTCTCAGGTTCGGATGTGAGCGAATGAGATTGATGAACCAACTACGAGGCAAGGCAACATTGTGCAATTTTTCCCGGAAATAAACACTGTAGGCCATAATGAACAGCCCGGAGAGTCTTTCCACGAGGTCGCACAAATGATTCAGGTCCATGGGCAGCTTACTGAGAAGGACTTGACTGGAGGTGGATCAGTGGGAAGTTTGGTGAATCTGTATGCTTCACCATACACACCGTAGGAAAAAGTAACCTGAGGCCAACGAGTCATCCGCCTCCGCCTTGGCAAACGCAATGAAATCCCTCACAACGGAGTGTCCCCCCTCCCGAGTTAGGCAGCGCGGCCACTGGGTCCATCTGTGCATGGGCGTACCGGGAATAAGGATTCTGGCGTTTTCCCTGTCCAAGTCGAATGCCAGCGTGCATGCAGCCATAAACTGTGGTCCAAAGTATTCGTTATACACCAAATCCGGGGGTTTTGAACTATGTTTGAGACCATCGCAAACGAATCTAACCCATTCCCGGATGATCCTGAAACCGTCCGCTGCTTCGGGTATTCTGGTGACATCGAGGTTTGCGGACGACCCAAGTCTGTGTAGCGGTGGGTGCAGAGCTGAGTACAAGATCCCGAGCCAAGGGCTTCACGTTCAATTAGAAATTGTATGTATATCTCAAGAGGTACTCAAGGACGTACTTTACCACAGACCAAGGGTAAAACCGAGCCAAGTTTAGAATCTGGAATTGTAGGAGTATGAGGCGAACGCGACTGTTGTACCACTCGACCGTGAGATGTTCTGGCTGGACGTGCTGGAATTTGCACGATTCTCCCCATTCGCAATGGCCACGAACAATCAAGCGCAGGCAGGGCGAGAACCCATGGGTCTCCCAGCAAACGCTTTGCAAGAGTTCTGTGCGATAGCAGATGCGGCCTGAAATGAGCTGGATGATTCCCCAGCTGAGTTCATCATAGCTACACGTGCGCCCGTCCACGCTCTCCTCGCTCGAACCAAATTGTTTGGTGAGCTTTTCATGGACAAGAGTGTGCTTTGGCACGAGGTAGCGATCTTCCCCTAGTACTTGAAACCCGAACAACCTCTGGTGCTTCGAGTCTTCTGCTAATGAGTTGTCGCGCCAGAGCCTATCCAGTAGGCGGATGTATTCAAGGTAAAGAGAAAGCGATGCATGGATATCGGCGTGTGAGAGATGTCGTGGCTTTGGAGGCGACGAGAAGACGTGATCCAGACATAATAGGGCCGCAGGGTCGTTTCTAGTTTCAATGAAAGTCTTGGCAAGGGTGCGGAGGCTTTTATGGTCAGCACGTTGGACCGCTTCAAACATCGCAAGCTGGAGATACTAGGGTGTCAGACTTTCCTATTGAATGGGTGAGAATAACGTACCTCGTCGACTTCTTGTTTGGTCATTGCCCTTCTGTCCAATCTATCCGCGAGTCCTAGTAGCTCTGAAACAATAGGGGTAGATGCTGGAAGCACGCCGAAGGTCAAACCTCGCCAGAGTCCGGTCAAGAGGTACTCGATTGTTGGTCGTATATTGTCAACGCTGTGAACAGCAGAGGCGGTCAGTGTCTCAACTGCCTTCAACATATCGCCCTCCTGGGCGTGAATCCCCGCAGATTCAAGAACTCTGCCTGATCCCTTCAACATTTCGGCGCGCGCTTCGTCCAGGTCATAATCCTCCAAGAATTCTAGTGCGTCCTCATCCGAAGAGAACAATTTTCTAGCTGCCCTGCTCAAGTCTCAGAAAACTTGTCCTCGAGAGAGTTGGATTTGAATACTCACCTGACGTTCAGGTGCTGAGTGGAAGGTGGTCAGATACATTTAGAAACGATGCACCCGTTGGAATATACCTTGAAATAGTACATTTGAGCAACCTTTGTCAAACCCTCAAGGAGGCCGCTGTCGAGGGTATTCCCGTGTTGAGTGATCACCTCTACCAGTTCATCAAAGTATCCTCCTTCCCGATAGGTGCGAGCAGCTGCTGCATACTGTTCGGCTTTCCGATAGCTATCTCCTGCGTTTTTCAGTTCACGAGCTTCTGAGTAGCATTCCCCAGCGGTCCCGTAGTAGGCCAGACGTTCTTTGACCCGCTTTGGCGGGGAATCCTGTGCACAGGTAATGAAAGCATCGGCCGTAGTAATGAAAGCCTTGATCCTGGCTGCGCTGGTGGTAGTGGGTATCGACCGAGCCTTCTCCCGCAGGAGGTATGCGTCGCATATCGCGGCTTCTCGCTTATGCCCAGCCCTGAGAAACGCAACTGAAGCTTGTGCATAGCGTTTGTGGAGGAACATCCTTCGGAAGGGGTCGTCAGAGCCATTAAATAATCGGAATTGCAGTACTGACGTTCTCCCAGTCTTTACCCATTCTTCAGAAGTGGATGAAACCGCCAAACGCGGTACCTCAGTAGTTGATGACCAGATCTCGATCTGTTTCTTGCTACTCCAGTACACCTATGCAAGGGGTGAGAAGAATCTTCGGGATCGGGATCCTCAAGCACCTTCATTGGCCCAGCCGCCTCAGAACTGTCCATGATCCAAAGGTTTTTCCGAGCCCGAGTTATCGCAACGTACAGGAATTTCAACTGTCGACCCGCATAGCGTGAGTGATGGAAATAAAGTTTAGGCCGCGAGTAATATACCTCCACGCAGATGCTCGCGTGACGTGTTTCGTCGAAGGTCGGAGCGTCGGAGAAACCTTCCCCATCGAAAATCCCATTAAGCACTAGACGCCATTGGTTCAGGGTCGCCGTGGAGTCCATGAAGAAGTTGTATAACAAGACCTTGGTTTTGTCGGCGATAGGGTAAATGTGGAAAAAAAAGTGAGACTGACATCGTTGAATTCGAGGCCCTTGCTCTCGTACAGAGTCCTGTGGGCATGGGTCAGGTAAACAGCTGACGCAGAAACGTAGGACCTGACATAATGATGCTATTTCTAAGTTTTTGCTGTAACCTATTCCTTGCAGCATCGTTGCGCACGAGTATACCTAAGCGGGAAGGATTAGTACGGGGTGTAGTTTCGGAAACGAAATGGTATACATTGGTTCGCCCCGAAGTCGACGGCTTCCCCTTGACTGTCTCCGAAGAACGACTTCTCAAAGTCAGCCTGTTTGCGAAATTTAGTACCCGGTAACCCAGTTGCGGCAATAAACGCACATTTCCCTGACCGGCGAAGAAGATTGGCCGGAACCCGTCAACGATCGCTCGTTCCGGTTTCAAAGCGTCGATCGAGTACGGCCAATAGCACATTATGAGTTCGATAACCGAACGCGCACAATTCACGATGC
>Ga0307517_10000074_pt1 | contig 135841 bp, 154 predicted proteins | sample 23_EM_MG_FD_194515 | JGI IMG/M metagenome (GOLD analysis project Ga0307517, IMG submission 194515) | Populus trichocarpa ectomycorrhiza microbial communities from riparian zone in the Pacific Northwest, United States - 23_EM | ecosystem: Host-associated > Plants > Roots > Unclassified... | reverse complement strand
TAACCTGGAGAACCGCAGGCAAAACGGGCCACCCCCCCCCCCCCCCCCCCCTGACGTCGTAATCTTTGAGTTCGCGCCAACTAGCTAGGTAGACCTCACTAATCTCGAGACTTATCAGCATGGCTACTATACCTATATCATTAGTTTTCTTAACATCCAGCGCAAACCTCTATTTATGCCTTTTCTTCCCCTCCCCATCCTCTTACCACACTAGCAGCAAAGCAGCAATAGCTCCTTCACTATCAATCTCACCATCCATCCAGAACAACCCTGAAAGCTCACAGGGAGCACAATCACTCATACACCCTGCCACCACCACCGCAAGCATAGCCATTCTATAGCCTAGCCAGACTAACCTCCCCCCATCTAAACCCAAAGTACACAACATACCGAAATGTAGCAAGCACTACGTATACCAACCCGGCTGTGCCGGTAAGGCTAATTACCACCAACACGGCTGCACACGGCTAAGGCGTACCGGGATCCACCAGCACAGGATCCCAAGCACACATCAAGGCGACACAGCGTTCCCAATTGGCACTTTTCAGAATGCACAACAAGATTGGCACAGTAGTAGGGGCGATAATACAAAGGGATGGGGGGGGGGGGGTGTACCCGGATCGACTCATCGCGGGAACCTTAGGCCACAAGTGTAGTCTGACATTTGGATGGTAGACAAAGTATCACATCTAATTATGAGATGATTCTCTTCACGGAGCATTGTAATCCCCTCACTGGGATATATACAGGGAGGGGAAGAACAATGACCGTTCAGCCTTTGCAAGTAGATAAGAGGTCAAGAAAATGCACGACGCCTTACTGTGCCATTCCAGTAGCACTCCCTCACATCCTAAGGCTCAGGTATCTTGCCTTCACTCCTAAGCTATCCGGCCAGGCAGTAGGCAGACATGGGATCCATGCGAATACCAAATCGAAGGAATGTTACCATTACCTACCTACTTCCCAATCGCGGATCCCGTTCAACGCACTAAATTAGTGCACTCCATCGTAGCACAATACCGTGAGAACATAAAGTTGCCTCGGAAACCCTTCTAGAACATAACTGCACCCGAGCGGCCCCCTCTATTACCAAGCCCCCTATTATCAAAAAAAACACAGTCCTATACGCCCCCTCCATTCCTCCTGGGTATAATACCACCTTCATCAATCAATAAACACTATCAACCGCCATAAGCGGTATCTACGCGACCCGGCGGTTCACAAGTTCCACGTGCCTAGAGCTAGCGATACCGTATACGGCGAAACACACCGGTACGATAATTAGCAGTGGGTGTGTGTAAGACATTAGCATAATGCGAGTGATTTATAGTGATCTTGCTAATGCCTATGATATCTTGTCAACGGACGGAGGTGTGTGAGACAACTTTACGATTAAGCAGGCATGGTACTTGTACGACCGGAGAATAGGCAAAGATAGGTACCCCCGTATCGCACCAGTTTATCCCGGATAACCCAAACCTAGGGACTTCCTTGACATACAAGTACAATCCAACCTCGGATACCAGATAACTAATATTAACCCGACAACCTTTCCTCCCACTTCCCCCGCAAACAAAAACGGAACAGGTGTGTAAGCTTACCACCACTTCCCCATCCATCCACTCATTCATTCATTCATTCATTCATCCATGCTAACCCGTTCCTCCACCCATTAACCCACGATAACAACCCAACCCAGCCCCCCGGTTCCTCCCTTCCTCGCTCCCCCTCCCCCTCCCAGCGTGAGTGATTTTTCCCGCAGCCTTTTTGATAAGATAATAATATTCCACTCACTCATGCGAAGCAAAAGCACCCGGCAAATAAATAAATAAATAAATAAACACGTATCATACGAGAGGAAGGAAGGAAGTCGAAACTACCTCAAATTAGCGTGTTTTCCGTGAGGCCCGGTGTTGACAAGGATATAAGATAGGGGTAGGGAAAGGGTGTGGATTGTTCCGGTGTTCGGCAGCCCCACGGTATGCGCTGTGCTCTGTTGCGCTTTGTTACAATGGAGGATCCGAAGGCTGGCTGGATGTAACGGCGGTACAGTATGATACTGGTATCAGAGAGAGAGTGTGTGTGAGGTATGGGATCGGATGCTGCCGTCAGGCTATCATAACTGGTATGGCAAAGACACAGCGCTCACTGTGGAAGGGGTTTCCCCTGGTTCGAGGCGTTATTTTTGGGAAATGGCAATTCTCTAAGACACGGCTCTCTCTCTCTCTCTCTCTCTCTCTAACACCGGGGGAGAGAGAGAGAGACAGCAGCAATTGCTTAAAAGTGGTTCTTGGAGATATGCAGGCCACCGAGACTGGAAAAGGGAGGGGGGGGGTAGAGAGTATCATAATTAGGAAAATAACTTGATGGTTCCATCGATGAAAGTTATGAAGAAGAAGAAGAGAATAGAAAGGGGAAAGGCCCTATTCTCGCCCCTTAAATATCTCCCTTCGCCCACATTAAGTATGATACTGATTTCAGCGCCAAAATTCACCTTTGGACGACGGCGAATATCTCCTTCATCACCGAGTGCAAGTACTAGTACCAGCACAGCTGTGTTCCCACAGTATTGTTCCAGTACCGGTACCTGACGGACGCCGGCTAGGCACAGTCAGTATACTGTAATATATCGAATCGAACCAGTATCTGATAGCAAGCAAGCACATAAGCGGACAAAACCACATTACACTGACATGGCATGGCATAAGTTATCTCTCTCCGGCACCTCACCAACATACATCCCCCCCCCCCCATCCATCCATCATGGAGATGAGGCTAGCTGAGCCAGAATAGCCTGGTACGTAGCCCAGACACGGCGCTCCGGAATCTTCCAGGTGTTCCCTCCCAATTGGAAAAAGAAAAACAGGAGAAAAATAAATAAAATACAGTGAAATGCAGCCTTATGAGTACTGTTGGGGTATTACAGTGCACCCTGCGTTACAGAGTCCGTCCCAAACCGCATCCTACTATCTGTGCAGAAGACGAATTGGACAGAACAGAGGCGGTTTCTCACGTGCATAGTACCATAATATTATTATCATACTTGTAAAGATTAGATTGGCTATACATCTATAAACCTAATCCGGTAACAAGCCTGCTCCGGGTGAATCCTTCCCCCATCCTCCATCTTCACTCATTCCCGTTCACGACAAATCCCACTAGAGCACTGAACCACCAACCAACCGATTACCAACCAACCAACCGACCGACCCCGTTGCCCAGAATCCAGACCAAACTCAACTAATCCAACCAGCCAAACCAAAGTCCTAAAGTAATCGGCAACGTCCATTCACTCATAAACGTAAAAGTCAAACACCGAGAGAGTATCCATCTATAGCAAATCCCAAAGCGTAAAAAATGGAAACGGGAAATAAAACGAGCACCGGTAAGGAAATGGATAAAAAAAACCAAAAACTTTTCAGCCCGAGAATGAACACGGGTATAAAGCCAGCCCCCAGAGACACAGGAAAATATTACAAAAGGATTAATACTTACAACGAAAGAAATATGATCCAAGTGGAAATGCGGTTTGGGAAAAAGCGAGGTATAGGAGATGATGAGTGGGGTGGAGGTGATGGAAAAAGAGGCAGTAAAAACCCATATGCAAAGCCAAAGGGAAATATGAATGGAAAAAAAAGATGAAAAAAGCGAAGCAAAGCACAAGGCAGAAAATACCACTACAATCCAAGATAATTGGCCCATAAACACTCCTGATAAAATGAAACTCTTGTGATAAGGAAGTGGTAGAAAACAAGAAGCAGACTAAGCTTCAGTTACAACCTTTTCCTTGGTTCTGCCTCGACGAGCCTTCTTGTCTTTGAGAGTTGCACTGCTGCTCCTGCTTCGCCTTCTTGTGCGCGGCACAGGTTCGATAGAGTCAAGGGGCCCTATAGCGAGCTCACCGGTAGCAACGCTCTCACTTCGCAGACTCTTCTTCTTGGGAGGTGGGACTTCCATTATGAAGCCCCCATCACTGTCGTCATCATCATCATCGTCAAGATCGGCCTCCGCTCCATGTTCGTTATCGGAGTCGATTTGCCTGATGTTCGAAAGCCTGCTCTGATGGAAAGGTGTAGGCGGGCGATAATTCGTGTCGAACTCTTCTTCGTGCACAACCCCAGCAATGGAGTTCTTCCGAGAGTAGCGGCTATTGAAAAATTCGCTGCTAACGGAGCTATTCTCCGACATTATGCTTGGCACAGAGGGGAAACTTGTAGAATTGGTAAGGCTTGAACCAGCGGTTGTAGCGAACTGTTCCTCGCTAGACGAAGAAATGAGATGGTTCGGTTGGCTAGAATTCATGGGCATTTGAATATGGTCATCAAAGAAGCCACGATTCTTTCGTTCCATCATAATCGGAGGCGTGGGCGAATCATGCGAAGGGTAATAGTAGCTTTCCTTCGTCCATCTAGGGGTGACATCTGCACGAGATGCTCTAGGGGAGGCATACTTGTCACGCTCCTCATGTCGCAACAACGCCTTTTGCTGATCCCTTTCCCAAATTTTTTCCATCGACACCTCATCGTCGGGGCTCGGAGGACATGGTTTATCTTTCATAGTAAACGAGGCCAATTTTCTACCAATGTCCCTATCCCATCGGGGTTTGTAATCGATCGCGGGAAGCCGATTGTTGTCAATCACCGATCCGCCGCCAACGTCGATTCCCGCATAACTATGCCTCCGACCATTAGGAATCTGAACATGCAACGAGCCAGTTCCATAGGCATAGAAGGAGTGATCACCACGCAGTGCACCTGCGAGTGAATCCCGCGCTCTCATTGGACTATCCTCCCGACTCGCGGATCCTTTCACCCTGTCTCCATTATCATGAAACCCCCCACTTCTCATACTGCGAACTACTCGTCTCATTCCATTTCCAATCAAGCTGCCTCCGTGATGGCCATGACTCGGTGCTCTCAAAGAGGTGTCCGACCGAGAAACGTGAGGATTCTCGGTTGGTCTGCCCTGGGAAAGAGTTCCATGCGTCCGATGGAAACCCGCATGAGTTCCACAGGGTTCGTTACCAGTAATGGCATGGCGTCGCGGTGGAGCACAGAGTGTGGATGAACACTTTCCCTGCAATCTTTGAGATTCAGAATCCGACCGACGGGGTGAGTTGGGATCCGATGATTCGCCGTTGAAACCGCAGTGGTCACCCCCATCTCGCACAAAGTCGGGAGAGGTTGCATTTTTGGCTGCCGAGCATGCCCAAAGCGGGGACCTATCCTCGTCTCTCCACTGAGGATTGCTTCCCATCCAACGTAGTTCCCCGTCATCATCACCCAGATGCGCACTTGGGCAACATCTAGTTGCTGTAACTTCCCTTTCTTTCTCAGCCAAGATCTTCGCATCCTTCGGCGAAATCACATTTGCAGTACTGCTGGCTCTCCTACGCAGCCCTCTTCCCCATTCGACAGCTCTCTTGACAGCGCTTCTAGCCCGGCCCAACACGCCAGCACTAGAAACAGCCTTCTCCACATCTTCCACGGTAACCTCAATCTTATTGCCGTCTGACATTCTCTCCGGATCCGTTTCGTCAACCCAGGCGCAAGGATCAGCGATACCATGGAGAACCCACGGATGCCGCTTAACCTCTTTCAAAGTTATCCTTCTGGTTGGGTCTTTTGTAAGAAGCCGTTTGAGCAAGTCTTTGAGATCAACATCGACCGGTTCTGTCTCCATTTCAAGCAGCTCTTCAGCCGTCGGTGGAGCATTACCCGGTCTGGAAGGATCGATGGCTTTGGCAGGGCGAACTCGACGGTCAGGAATCACGAGCTCGTCCTTCGCAATGACTCTAAGAAGCTGGAATTCGTTGTCTGCCATGAACGGGCAGCGAGCGAAGACAAGGCAGTAAAGCGTGACACCGAGAGCCCAGACATCAATTGCGCTAGTGATTTGAGGCCGTGGCTGGTTGTGATCTGGGGGGATAAAAAATGTTAGATTTATATAAATCAAAAGCAAGATATAGGAAATATACAAAACGACATGAAACAGGAGCTCGTGGGAGCATAGGTCAACTCACCAACATGGCAAAGCTCAGGTGCAAAAAACGCTGGAGTGCCAGCAGTTTTGGCCAATTCCAACTCGTTCTGCTCAAGCCCAGTAGCCTCCTCGCCATCATATCCATCCTCATAATCCCTAATCGGTCTGCCAAGAAAACTCACTCCAAAATCAGATATCTTGACCCTGCGATCCTGTGTCCATAGCAAGTTTGCAGGTTTGATATCACGGTGAATGATGCCGTGGTAGTGCAAGTATTCTAGGCCGAGAACCGTATCACGGAATGTGCAACGCGCTTCTTCAATGGTAAGAGAAGGAACATGGGTAACATCTTCGCTCGACAAGCTACTGGTAGAACTATCAGATGAGTAATCAAGAGTCTGAGAGGGCGGGAGCTGCTCGGTATCAGAGCCGAGGGGAGGCAGGTCGGCAGAGGTCGTGGGTGGGAGTCTTGGTAGTGGGGGATGGGGAGCACTTTGTTCATGCTCAGAATCAGAAGCAAATTCCAACGACCAAAATTGACCATTCTCTTTTTTCCTACGAGGCCGACGTCTCCACCTCCATGTATCCTCACCCTCGCCACGCTCGGTCACCGCCCGCCGCGCGGCAAAGTTGGCCCCAAATTCACGACGCAGACGGCGACGCTCCCGCCGCAAAACGTCGGAATCACCAGGTTTCCTCCAAATAATCTCACCCAGTTGAACATATTCCAGGATCAAATAAACCTTCTTACTCTGAGGATCGTCGATAACCTCGAGTAGCCGGACCACGTTCTCGTGACAACATTTCTTAAGGATGGCGATTTCCCGACGAACCTTCTTCTCCGATTCACCGTCACCGCGACGACCCAGTCTAGGGCGATCCTGTGATCTCTCTACAATCTTGATGGCCACCAACTCCCCCGTGTCAAGGTCGGTCCCGAGCTTCACCTTACCGTGAACGCCTCGTCCGATCTCGTCGATTATAGAATAGTGGTTTATGATCTTCCGGCCGGAAATTGGGTCAAAGTCAAGATCAAGTAAATGTGTTTCCCTCACCGAAGTATTGTGTTCTGGCTGGCGATACTGACTAGGGTGGAGATGGGGACCCGTAGCAGTCTTGTCAGAAGGCGGAACATGTGGAGGACAATATAGACCAGGGGATGACATAGGGGTCGGTGGGGTAGGATTGCGGCTATGAGGCTGGTGAAAGTTTGCAAGGGAAAACATTGAAGCTGTCGATGCGTGTGTAGAAGTGGTAGCGGAGGTATTATTCGACGAGTGTCCGGCAGAGTGACTGTTATGGTATTCCATTGCACCGTGAGAACAGGCGTTTTCTTCCCGCCAATCCCTCGAGGTAGTAACTGTAGAAGTAGAGGGAGGGGGATGTAACTGTGAATGTTGAGGAGGGGGAGTAGCAGTAGGAGATGTCAATGATTGAGAGTAAGAATGATTATGGTTAGGAACATGCGAACGGGAAGAATGGTTATTTCCGAAAGAACGATTTTGGCTGAGGGACCTCATGGCTCTGAACGCCGTCTCAATGGCATTCTGGTTCCCGGACAGCGGTGATGTCGATGGGGGCAAAGGATGAGTTGAGACGAATCCAGGTTGTAGTAAGCGAGGAGGAGGGAAAGTGAGATAGAATGGGGGGATGGGTTGTAGTTGTATTGTAATGTATGGGGGAGGGATTCTATAATCAGGTAAATTGAAAGGATAGGGTCTTTTTTCTTGGGGGAGTGGGTGTAGTTTTGAAAGGCACGACGGGGGAGGGGGGGGGATTGGGCGCGCGGCGGCAGGTAGACGGAAAGAGCTGGCTGGCAGAGGCAAAGGGCGGACGGCTAAAGGAGCGACTTGGGGCAACCGGTGCTCTTGCTACGTTCTGGTTCCAGTCTCCTCTGGGTCGGTTTGCTGGGGGGTGGAGGGGGTACCGGTACTATACAAGTAATGAAATACGGCCAGTTCGGTTTAGGGTGTGCAGCAGCAGCAAGCGTCCGCCGTTCCCCTCGGTAGAGTGGAGAAGGAAGGAAGGAAGGAAGGATAAGAAAAAAAAGGGGAGAAATAAGAGGCGGTGGTGGTGGACTGGGGGGATTTGTTGTGGGTGAGACAAAGTCACGATGCTTTCCTGAGCTGTAGAGGCGAGAAGGGGGTGGGGGGGTGGTGAGTTGAGTTACAATACCGATATGGCAATCGAATTTGTTCCCTCTCGGCGTAGCAAGTCAAGAAAGTGTCGGACGGTAGGGTAGGGGGCGTTGCTTTCAACTTTTTTTTCTTTTTTCCCCCTTCCTTTCTTTTTCTCTTTCTTTCTTTTCTTTTCCCTCCTTTTTGCCTTTTTTTTCCTTTTTCCTTCCACACTCCCAAAGGCGTTGCTGTTGGGCTTGGGAATGCCGAACGCTGACAGAACTAGCGAGGCAGCAAAGAGCAAGGTGGGAAATGGATGGACGCCGCCGCTGCTGCTGCTGCTGCTGCTGCTGCTTGCTTGCTGCTCCTGCTGGGTGGTGGGCGGTGATGATGGGTGGATGGGTGGGTGAGGCCAGCCTCCGTTCGCTCTTAGCAGTCGGGGTCAGTCCTCGTCCCTCGTCCTTGGGTTGGTGCGTCTGTGTGTCTCCCTCTCTTTTGCGGGCCAGGGTCGATTCGAGGCCCACCCGCTTTAAGGAATTCTTCTATCCAAAAAAAGGAAATAAAGTGGAAAATATCTTTCCCTTAACCGTCCCAGAGCTATTGTTGCAGGCAGGTACAAGCAGAATAAGGGTAAAGTGAAGCACACGATAGTTCCTGTTTCCGAACAGAAAAACTCGGTGCGTAAGTGGCGAGATCCTTCTCCGTGACGAGATGGGGAAGGGAAGGGCAAAAGCCTAAACAAAGGGAAAACTCTCGTACAATACGAACTTTCTAGACTAGGTACTAAGGAAGAAGGAAATGGCCTATAGTACAGCTAAGTCGGAGCTAAAACGCTGGATGAGGACCTCTTGCTTTAAAATATTGCGGGCGACTCCGAGTGAGAGGGCAAGTACTCGTACCGTACAGGTAAACAAGAACAAGGCCAAAGGGGAAGAAAAAAGGGAGCAAGTAAGGATGACGGTACGGTGAGGAAAGAGGGAAAGAAACGACCGATAGAGGGAGATAAGAAATCTATATCCTATTCTGTCCAACTGGGTAGCAACTCTTTTCTCCTAGGGAAAATGGGAGGTGTGCGAGTGCTTCTCCCCCAAGTTGGAGCGTGTGTGTGTGTACGTGTGTGTGTGGTGCGATTGCGATGTCTTTCTGGCAAAACGGAGACAGCTGTGCTTGTATGAGGCAGCAAATGCTCGAGTGCCCATTGCTCATGTCAAGGCCAGAAATCGCCCTCATATCTACAGTACTCGAGTACAGCAAAGGATAATTATCATGGGATGTTACCCTTCGGTGTTGAGTCGCCCAACTAGGCTTTTTTTATTTCTTTTCATTCCATATTTTATTTTTTCCTTCCGCATCCATGAGCTGCACTGCACAGTCTTGCAGTTTAATGAAGAGCTAGGGCGATATTCCCAAATGAATCCAAAGTCTGCCACACCTCGACATTTCCCTCTCGTTGCACCACGGGTAAGTGAGATGAATGATTCCCTCTGATTTGACCGACCTGCAATGCAGAGGTTATCCCAGTCGTCCGCATCCTCTCACTCTCACTCACACACTCTCTCCAAACTGCACTTTTTCCAAAGATTAAAAACACCCACACACAAGGCAACACACGCGCCAATCAATCAGGAGCTTTACGGACTGACTGTTGCCTCCAAAGACAACTCTGCGCGAAATAAGCTCGTTGGAAGCGAACTAACCCTTCACTAGTTAGTCCTTCCCATCAATGATTGGTTGGAAAGACAATCGTGCAGATCGCGATGGAGCATGGAGGGAGGGGGTGGTGGGGTAATAAAACCCACAAGCCAAAAAAAATTCCCAAGTGGAGCAGACAAGCCAGTCAAAGCGACTGTTTTGCAAGGAGGTCCAAAATTGTCCAAAGCCTCCATCGAGTTACCCATCATTCATCCTCCGCCTTCCCCTAGCCGCCGCAAAAAAAACAGATATCAATCAATCAACAACCCGTAATCCATAACCTAAAACCCAAACCTCATAACTCCTCTCTTCCGCCATAAGCGAACCCTCACAGACTCTCTTTTCAGATGAAGGTGACACAGCTGCCGGTATCATACCAACCCAGCCAATCACACAGAGCGGAAAAACCCCATCATAAAAAACACCTTTTGTATAAGCGTCGGTGGTAATGATGGAAAGTGATCACAAGTGGGGACGAACTTTATTCCCATCTTTTTCCCCCGGGAGGGAAAGGCAGTCGAAGAAGTAAAGTTCAGCAGCAACAGGTTATCACTCTCCCTTTCCCTTCCTCCAATACAAGTGGGGTGCTATTTTATTTGGCTTGACACTCCAGGGCTGGGCCCCGTCCAGCCCCTCCGGTCTGCAGGGAATCGAACCATTTCTCTCTTTTGCTTTTTCTTCACGATAACCGTTGCGGCGAACAATGACGATGGTTTTTCTCGGCAGTTCTGAGTTTGTACGAGTATCGTGGCCAATGGACGTATCTTCGTGGAGCACCGACGGAACCAGACAGCCAGACTAAAGCAAAAGTAAGGCCAACTTTGCTTTTTTTATTTTAACCCAGACCGACCAACAACGTGTTTTTTGTTTCTTTCTCTTCTTTCTCTTCTTGGACCCCTCGCCCCTGGCCTCTCTCCGCCCCCCGTTCTCTGACAGCCTATCTCTCCTCTGTTCAAAACTGCCCCGGTCCCGATTATCTCTACTCGTCTCCTGCGAGAAGTGTCCGAAAACATGGATTGGAGGAATACATGCTAAAATATATGTGCATATCTGAACGCCGATGCATAATATACCCCCTGTTTTCGGAGTAACTGCAACACACCGGGCCAAACTTGCGCCACGGAAAAATAATCTTGGCAATGCGGGGTTGTGCTCGGATAGTGACCGACATCGCTCGGGGAGCGGAAATGGAAATTCTTTCGTCACAGATCCGAGCCGATACTTGTAAATACAGCTCTCGTGTCTCTACGCCAAGAGTTGGTATCCTTTTCGGAATGGCTGCTACTGGCACAAGCGCTTGTGCTCAAGTACAGCCCATCGAAAGGGCAACCGGATGCCGAGAGAAGAGTAGGTGCAGTACTCAAGAACACTACTAATAGCGCGAGAAGTTTCGATCAGAGAAATCGAGGGATTAAACCGGTTTTAGGGCCTCTCAGCCATGGCCAAAAGCCAACTAGAAAAAAAACTTCGCAGTGAGGGTATGATACTAATTTACCACCAATCTACTCGCGCGTCTTTGCCGAGAGTACCTCCGCCAGCCGATATTTTGCCAGAGCCCTCACCAAATGTTCGGCTCGCGGAGACACTCTTAGCAAAGACGCATGAGTAAAGATTCCTGCACCATATGGCAAATACGGTACTCTACAGGTACACGATTCCTCAGGAAAAAGAAAAAGAAAAAGTATAAAAAAAAGTAAAAATCTGTATTCGTGCTGTAGCTTAAGAGGCCCAGCCGATGCGTGGGTGGAGGGATCTTCAGGTTATCACTTGCTTAGATAAGATCTGTCCCAGCTCCTGCAAGCCCTGGTATCATGGAGCCAATGTTCCCTCGATGGGGAAGCACCACACGGCCTCCTCTGACTTGCACTCGAGCACAGTACTCGAGTACAGTACGAGTGAAGAAAGAAAGAAAAGAGGGAAAGAAGGGAAGGGCCCGCCAATGGAGGTAACTGGGCAAAACATCCGGTGCATCAATAGTGATCCCTTCCTAAGAGGTTACTTTTGGCATGATTCTGCACTGATCGTCCATTGATATTCCACCTGTCCGCAAGTTAACACCGCGTTCTGCCCTCTCTCCCCCGCTTCCCGCACTTGTTCGTACTTGTTCGTATGATTATGATGGCTGCGATGACGCTGATAGACAGATTTTCCGTCTTTTCATTCATTTCATTTCCGTTTCATTTGATGCCATAGGGGCTCCGCAATTTCGCATACAGAGCCAAATCCTAGCGGTCTGGTTGGTCCAGGACTGCCTCTGCCCCATATCCAGATTTCCCTTCACAAAGTCTATGAAATATTCCCTTTCATCTACAGTACATCCATTTCATTCATTCAGAAATGGGAGAGGAAAAAAGACTCGCGCCTATGATGATATGATAAATTGACTCACGATCAACGTTGACTTCTGCTCAGTTTTGTGAGTTGGGTCGATCAATTGTTCGTTCGTTCCTTCTTGCGCCTTGGGCTTTCCTACTATGCTCGGTGGGCATGTCGTGTTTGTTCCGCCGTATTGGTACTCCTTGCTTCCACTTTGTGGATATCCATACTGCAATCGTGGGTGGCACGAGAATATGATACCGTGCGCCGTTCAATTCAATTCGATTCAATCAGCGGCTATAGCGCGCATGCCGTAGGATATCGTATCCTACCGTATCCCTTCATTCGTACTGCGCTCACTCGCGAAACTCCTTTTTTTTTCCTTCACGATGCTCCTGCTTGCGCTTGTGCTACCAGCATTGGTGTACTAGTACTTGTAAGCCACTGGCACCTGGAGGAGCTCTTTGCCATGCCCTCAAAGTTTAATTTTGCTTGTGGTGGGTTTACAGTGAAACTAGCCTCAGCTGCTGTGGAAGTCGGCTACCCGAAGACCGAACTTCGGCTCCACCCGACAGGACAGCATCATACCGGGGATAGCAGCAAGAGTGAGGATGGTGCCGGCACTTGAAACTAAAACAATAATAATTTTCGAAAATTCCCAATAGCGTGACGGCATGTCCAGGAAGATGCGACTTGATAGGAAGTGATCGGAACGCACTCCTCTCTGCGAATAGTCCCATATATTTTTTCTGATTTTCAATACCAGTAGGGGCAATACTCACGACAGTAAAATTTCGAACTACTAATGTATGGGTTATTTTCTAGGCTATTTTGGCCGGGCCCCGCATTTTTGTCTATATTATGTAAGCTAAGCGGATTACTTATGAATGTTGATTTCAAGCATCATATCACTGCTGGTGCCATGCCATCGTTGATTCGCCACTGTTAGATCCACGCTGGGAACTACAGTACCGGTCCCACCACTTGCCCGAAAGCACACATACCGGTGTTGCAACAAACGGGCATCAATTGCTTGTGAACCCCCGCTGTCGTACAAAAGGCCTCGCCTGCTTAAACCTTCACTTACCATCCCGTACCTTGTCAATCCGGGCATCACGATCAATAACCAAAGTCAAGCAAAGGAGATAAAAAAAAAAAGCGGGGACGTGGTGCAAAAGGTGCAAAGCGCTTTTAATTTTCCTGAAGGAGGGGGGGGACCCTTGCAGACTGCGCTGCATACTCGCACATACTCAAGCACAACATACCGGTCCATGTGCTGTGTGGAGAAGTTACCGGCTGGTTAAGCTCGCTTTGCTTGTGGTGGTGGTGGTGGCGGTGGGGAGGGAGAATATCTGATTTCTAATAGCCTTCTCGTACGACAAAAAGAAAAACCTTTTTAAGAATGGTTCAGGAGGGAAGGAGGGAGTTACAGTTATTGCTATGTTTGGGGTTCTCCTGCTCTTGTGGGGGATGAGGGAGGTGGAGATGGAGGTTGGGTTGGGTCGACAAGCGAGAAGGGAAGAGATCTACGGTTCGGGCTTGGTACCGGCATGTCTTCGCGTAACTTACCGGCACTGTGCGGTACTCTCTTACTCGGGCAAGGATGGGGAAATCGGAAAACAGAGAATGGGGGGGGTGCTGGATGTGGCAATGGATGAACTGAGGCCGCAAAGGAACTTCAGGAAACCACGTAACTTAGAGCTTGGAGAGATGCAATCCATTGATTCTCAACGGGGAATTCGGACTCTGGGGAAAATATGGGAAAAATCGCCTCCCTGGATGGCCTACACCCACACGAACCGTGTAACCTTGCAAGCAAACTTCTACGATACTGTATGACATTTCTCCCTCTCTATTTCCATCAACCGCGCAATCCCTAATTCTGGCTAAGCAGATTTCATCGTTAAATATTATTCCCTAAAATGTGAATGATAAGAGCTAGTAATAGTCATATTTTATCCCTCACGGCACTGACAGCTACGGGCACGAAGTTCCCACGGTATCTTCTTTTCTTTTTTCTTTCCTCGAGAACGGTGCCGTACGGCGTACGGTGGTGTATCGTGCCACCCGTTGGTTATCACTGTTTTTCCTCGCTCGTTTATTTCTCTCGCCTTGCCATCCTTCTATCATAAGCTGCTTCAGCCACTGGGGCTGGAGCCCTACTTGCTTGTTCCGGTCGGTTCAGTTGGTTGGTGATGCGAGCGGGAAGCGAAGCCCAAGGCGTTGGATCGGGCTTTGCTTTATTTTGTTTGTCTCCTTCTTCGTTCCTGTAATCTGTTGGTTGTTTTTTTCTTTTCTTTTCTTCTCTCCTCCTCTTGCTTTTGGCGCGATATGGTTTTATCGTCTATGCACTTCTACTAGTACTCTACCTCTTCATTTTCTCGCTTTGTTTTTTATTATTATCGTCGTTTCTGTTGTCTACCAATGATACCTCCTCTTGCGCCCTTTCTCGCCTTCCCTTCTGTCCTTCCCTCCTCCCCTTTCCACAATAGCCCTGGGGATTTACATGTACCCATCCCATCTCACTCACTCACCCACCACTGACCAACCAACCACGCGACCGACCAACCCCCTGGGCCGTAACTCACCCACCCACTCACTCACTCACTCACTCACTGACTCTCCTTATCACAAACCCCAAAAACTCAAAATAAAGTAACCAAATGATGCTAACCTAATGTCGGTACACCACCCATGTGAAGATCCAAATTGCGATACTATAATCGCGCAAAATCTGCATGTTCTGCTCTTCTGCCTCTTCCGCTCTTTGGGGGTTACTCACCTTCAATGTGTAAGTTATCCGAGCACGCAGAACGAGGGAGAGGGAAAGCAGATGGGTAAGAAGTCGTGGGAGGATGTGAATATAATTTACAGTAGCTTACTGGTGTCCAGAATGTCGACCACCGGTATCTGACTTATCTTTATCTATCTAATCCTGTGCTACAGGCACGGTGTCGTCCTACGAGGCCTTTTTTCTCACATATGCTATTTTAACCTTATCCCCTGCGGGAGAGAGAAAATAAATATTCGATGAGTGTTTTTTGTCGCCTTTTTTCTTTCCTTTTTTCCCTTTTGTTTGATTCTGGAGGCTTTGAGGGTTTATCACAGAGATACCGTATCTACTCACCCAGCCTACTTGCTACAGTACAGTATTATACGGTATGGTTGCTGCATAGTATCATATCGTGTGTGTACAGTACGTGCCTTTCGTGATACCGAGTCCTTTCATATTATACTATGGCATGCTCTCATATTCTGCTATGCCTTGCTCGCTCTCGGTATGATATTTGGCAAATATTGTGAGCGCCACCAGAAATCAACGAGCGAATGAATGGGAACAAGTGAGTGGGTGGTATGTGACATTTTGATGCGATACGGTATGCTTTTTTGCCTGTAATCCTGGGGCTTTCTGTGCTCGCTCCGCTCCGGCCAGATGTAATAATATCTGCGTCCTCCTTCTCCCCCATGGCCTTATTGTTATTTATTGTACATACGGCACGGCAGTCCAGTTTTATCGTGCTCTGCTTCTACGATGCTTACACATTGCAGTACCGTACTGTACCGGCAAGCCCCAGCCAGATATGATCCGTTGCATTTAATCAATGAATACAGTAAATAAATAAATAAGTGGACAAATGATTTCTTCTCAAGCCTTTTCTTTTTTTTCCCCTTCTTTTCGAAATACCAAACGGAACCGTTTCCCCCCGCTCCAGGCCCGATTTGAAGATCGGCCACAACAGCAGAATACTCGTGCGGGCGAAGGAAAGAATGAAGGGAGAAAGAAAGAAGGAAGAGAAAAAAAAGAGAGAGAGAAAAAAAAAGTAAAAAACAAAAACAGCAAGGTTGGAAGGAAATGTAATGTAACATCATAAGCCTAGCCTATCCGTACTCGTACATACAGCAGAGATCGGATCGGAAGGAAGGAAGGAAGGAAGGAAGGGACTGATAGACAGACAGACAGACAGGCCAGACTGTGCAGATTGTTTGTACTGTTATGAGTGGAGTCTGCGCTGTCTGTCCAGCTAACTGACCTACCTAGTCTACCTTACCCACCTCAACTTCCCCCCCCCCGCGGCAGCCCGTACTCGTACATATGTATCATAACAAGTTTTATCATAGCCCAACTCCAAACACACAAGGCCCGACCGAACAAGGGAAAGGGAAGGGGAAACGTTTTGACCAATCGACCCCCCCTCCCCCCCCCGTGAGTTTCGTATAATTATCGGCTTTTACGAACAACCGTATGATAACTTTTGAACCCCATCCACCACCCCCTACCTACTATCTGCCACCCTCCCACCCTCCTTTCCTATTATTTTATTTTCTTCTCCCAGCCCAACCCTAGATAGATAGGGTAAGACAAACAGAGCAAAAGTCACGGAAAGAACCCACAAAATCTCACTTGACCACTTTTCAGCCAATTATTCCACGAGTGATCATGTATGACCGGGGGAGGGGGAGGATGGGGGGGGGAATGGTGGCTGAAACGGAAATATGCAGTTCAGCAAGGGCTGAGGTTTTGCTTTGCCTTGCCGGGTGCCGTTGGAACTGCCGGGTGGCGGTAGGTAGGTGGGTATATCATAGGTAGGTAGGCAGGTAGGTTGTCTTGGGGTTGTCTTGCCTCCACCTCCATTCCTCATGGATGGGGGAAGATCTTGACGTAATGTTCGGTGCTTCGTAGAAGGGGGGAGGGGAGGGGGGGTTGCAGGTGCCCGGGCAGAGGGAGGAAGGAAGGAAGGAAGGAAGGGAGATGGCTGGATGAACTGATGGTTGGTCCTTGCATAGAGGCATGTGCGTCTTGTGCGGGGCTACGAGTTCTGTAGTTACGGGGTATGCGGTCATCCTAAGTCACTCGGTATATTATGATGATGGTGATGGTGATGAAGGGGGGGGGTAAGAAATGTGAAACCGGAGATTTGTATGTATGATATATGTAGAGAATACGGGATCAACTAGTGATTACTACTAATACGGTAACGTATAATAGTAACATATTTGGTAATGGAAATTCAGGTTGGTTATTTGTTAACGCTCTACTAACTACGGTAGGCCCACCGTGCCCTGAGCGAGGTGGTGCCCTCAGCGAGGCGCGGCGCTCATAGTCCAAGGAGGACTCTTATGATACTAAACACCGGTTCCGCCACAGCAACTCTACCGTGCCTCGCTCAGGACACTACCTCGCTCAGGGCACGGTGGATCTACCGTGAGCCCGCCTGCCCGTTTCGACAGATGTATGATACTGGAAGTAAGGCAATGAATGAGTGGGTGGGTGGGCGAGTGACATAAAGCATACCGAATAATGACATACTCTCAGTTACTTACACGACGGAAGTACATGCCACGCAACCCCCCAACAGCCCTAGCGAGAAAAAACACTAGAGTCCTCGCTAGCCTTTCTTCTCTTCTAGAAATCTACTTGAGAGGTGCGCGCGTAAGGGACGAGACGGGAGAGAGAAAGCGAGAAGTTAGAGTCTGGTACCTATCATAGCTCGTATACTCGTAGCGCCAAAAAAGCTAAATCTGCCGTACCGGTAGCTGTGCACTAGCTATTGAACGACTGGGTGATTTGTGATATTATACCGCACTACCGTGCACTTTTCTTCTTTCTTTCTTCTGGGGATTTTTTTTTTTTCCTCTCCAGGGATTTTCGAAAGGAGACTATTTGGTGCTGCATATTATGACAGGCAGGGCCCTGTGCTTCTGTTCTTTTTTTTTTGCTTCTGGTTTTTTTTTTTTTTTTTTTGAGGCTCACTGGAGGTGGATGGATGGTAAGCCCTGATTATATATTGCCGCGGAGAAGGGGTCGTTATTGACGGAGCGTAACGTGATCGTGTCGTTCTCTGTTCGTTTACGGTATGTTTCTCTTGTGGTGCTTTGTGGGATATGGCAGATTACGTGGACGGAGGGATTCTGGGCCTTCTGGCTGTCTGTGCATCGGAGCTTGGGGCTGTAGGTGGAAGAGCCGGTGGGTGTTCCGTGCGTTGAATCGATCATTTCCAGGAGTGGTTCAAGGGCCGTGTCCCGGGAGGGGTATCGTAGGTATCATCATCAAGATGTGTGATACTGATAGTATACGATGAATGCGCTTCGCCTTTCGCTATTTGTGTTTGACTATTCTAATATTTGCTTGGGGTGGTGAACACGAGACCAGCTTTCTGTACTCAGATCTCTCTCCCTCCTAGCTATCGAGTTAGAGTGCTAGTGTTTAGCCATTATATTATACGATACTCCCATATCTGTTCCGTCCCTATATCGCACCCTCTAGTTCCCGTGTTCTGCACCGCCGTAGTGCGTATATATCAGTAGACCATCTCCAAGTCTTTGGAATTGCACTCACCCCAGACATCGTAGGGAGGTATGATATGTAGACAAACGCTCCGTCCCTCCCCCGTGCCAAACAGAAGCTTTCCATCCACACAGACCCGCAATAGCTCAGATACCAGCACTCCAACTGCATCATCTGACAAAATTTCCTCACAAAAAGATGTTTTCGCAAACGCTCATACTACAAGGAGCGCCATCCGAATGTTCGCTCGCTCGCTCCTCCTCCATCTTGTAGCTTATAGTACTGTATAATACACTGCCAATATTGATGGCGATGTCTTGAATTGTGATCTCTTGTGCAATGACATAATCCTCCCGAGCCCACTGGCTTATATATATGCCTATGTTCCATCCCATCAGGTAACTTAAGCTATTAACTGAGTAAATATCCCCTCCCTTCCACAAGTGAAATACATATTCGATACTACAGCAAACTCAGTCTAAATCCTTAACTCGGTGTATTATATCCCTAGACTCGCATCTTGTCAATCATTCCTCTCAGGCCTGGCTATGAATAGTACAACCATAGCGGAACATATCCCTATCAAACGGATATACTAACCAACGAACGAAGAACGAACGGACTGAACCCTTCCACAATTTTATATCAACAAACACCAAACGCCACCACCGCCCGTCGTTTACCTCCTCCTCCTCCTCCTCCTCCTCCTCCTCCTACTCTATATACCCCCTCCCTCCCTCCCCCATCTCCCCCTCTGAAAAAACACCAAAACTAACATGTACAACAACAAAATTGATGCTCAATACTCAACCAAAAGTCTATAAAACCACCCCGCTACAGGTATCCGGCGCCAACAGCGATAATAGCACGCAGTATAACCTACCGTTATCGGTATACATACTCATCACATACCTGATTTTCAAGCTTTGCCTGCTCGTGGGGTTTGCGCCGTGGGCATGGAGGGTTATAGTGTTTTGCTGTGTTGGTGGTGGGGGGGCCATCAGGGGTAGATAGGAATATGAGGTGATAGGAGGAAGATGTGGGCGTTTTGATATGGTGTATGGTGGTTAACTTGGTTCTCGTTCGTCAAGGGGAGATTGCCTTGGGATCCTTTCTAGCACATGAGCAATCCAACCTCTCTCATGGTTAGACGGAGTTTTCTGGGACATCTTGATAGCCTTACTCGTAATTCCCACTTACGAGAATACATTCACAAAATCTCACTCGATCTGCACACTCAATGCTCGGTTGAAAGATTTAAATTTCATATCTCATCCTCCTCACAAACAGAGAGCCGACAAAGCCTACCATACCCCCATACATAATCTAGGCCTGTTCCTTGCCGGCAGCGCAAGCCTCTTGCATCTGAGCTTCTTTCTCATGATCCCTATACATCGCTTCGAGGTTATTTCCATCTAGATCGAACACAAAAGCACCATAATAGGTCTTGGTATACATAGGGCGAGGTCCGGGTGGCCCATTGCATTTACCTCCTGCGTCTCTGTGAGTGCCGACTAGTTAGCAACCTTGTGAGGACTGTGGCGAAGGGATGGGACATACAAAGCAGCCGCATGGAATGCATCAACGGAAGCAGTGTCTTTGGCCTCGATTCCGATGTGGAGGGTACTAACGATGCCGCGACGATCCTCTGGTTTATATTGCTGGAACCAGATGGATGGGCGACCATCGGCCCCAATTGCTTGAACACCAACCTCAGGGAATCCCATCATTTTTACATAGCTAGGAGGGGGTTTTAATTAGTGGGGAGCGAGGAGAGGACATGGTAGGAGAAGTAGAGGGAAGGATGAGATGAGGGTGGGACGCAGAGGGAGATAGACGAACCCAAGAGGACCAAGAGCCTTAAGATAAAAGTCGACGGACTTGTCCAGATCCGCAACACGGAAACTAATATGGTGAATCATTTTGACGATAAAGAGGTAGAAGGTGAAGAATTTTTCTCGAGTGAAGTGTAAAGTTCAGGGTGAAGTTGAAATCAATGGAGTTTTCTGATGAAGGAGAACAAAGAGACGGGGGCATCTCCCCAGGTCTTTATACCCCTCTCCCTACCAACCCCTCTCCCCACCAACCATTCTCCCCACCGCCCCTCAAAGAAAGAAAGGTTAAAAAACCTAGCAAACACTAGGACCTGCGGGGGAGACGCGTTGTTGGGTGGCAGCAGAGCGCGTCGCGTCGAGTCATTCTAAATTGCTTTTCTTGTGCCACCGTGCATCTGAACCTACTGCAAGGCTTCGGAGCCGGCGAGAAGGCCTACTTGCTTTGAGGAACGCTGTACCATCCCGTGTGTGTCTCGGGACGATTTTCGTCCGGCTAGACGAAAGTTCGTGCTTGTTTTGTGATCTTTCCTATCAGTTCGCTGGCTGCTCGCTCCTGTCTGCGGTCATCAGGTGTCACTCGGGGTGCGGGGAATAGGAAGCCTGCATTGCTGTTTCTGATTTGTCATAGATCTTCAGGAGCTCTGACTCATAGAATTGTGCGCAGAGTGTTTTAACCTAGAGAACACTGCATAAAGGTTACATGACCCCATGGGGTTGGTGGAGATGCCTGTCGATAGGAGCTCTACATGATACAGTATCGTACTCGTACATAGCCTTGGTTAGTGATCGGATTCGGTGGGGTGCATAGTCAGTGCTCAGGGCACGAATTTGGTATTTGATTAATTGGAGCTTGTGTGCTCCGTTCTGATCAGTATCGCAGTCCTTCTACAATAGTAATATCAGAGGTTGGAAAACGTGAGCTTGGTGAGATATCTCGGTCCTAAGGTTGGAGGAGTTAGGTCAGTATAATCAGGAACCCCATGACAAATACCCCGTAGGAGGAGCCTCCAATAGCTTATATTCTTCCGGAAACGTCTCAGAAGGAAAGCACTAATGACCCGAACTCCTTGCTACTTACAGTACCGGTATGTCTGCCAACATTTGTGAGAGTTTTGTGAGCCCAGAAAAAGCAAACAAACACCTATCAATCCACAGGCCGGCACACGTGCAAACGGCACATACCGGCACTATACTGTATCAAGTCGAAATGCCCGTTACCAATCTTGGAGACAGATAGAACTGTCTGATACCGTGGTCCATATCATGACTGGCTAGGAGGAACGAGATGCCTCGGCCGGAGTTCTGAGGAGCAAAAATATTAATAACCAGATATCGGCTAACTAAACACCTATATATAATGGGTTTTAGTTGTTTGACAAATAGCCTTGGAGTGGTACAGCCTTTGTGAAGCCGGGCTTTAGAGGGTGGGGCGAACGGTTGGGTCCCTGGTATCCCCAATCGATTGTTTGCTTGAGCCTTTAAACCCAATTACGCCCCAGCACTCGTTGGGAAGTACAAGTGCCCTCCAAACTCGGTGCGTAAACGCTATGCTCGTACTCGACTAGCAGGCAAGAAGTGTCCAAAAGCCGGGGTCGTGATTTGTGTCCCAAGAGCGGGGAATTTGCAGCTGGATGTGGGTTTGACTGTGCGGTGGATCTGGTTAGAAGAGGCAATGATGTCAGTCAGGCCAAGAAATCAAGTAAGTTATCCAAAAGTTAGAGCAACTCAAAGATTGTGCTAGGGGGCTCATTAGGGTGCCTCTGGATTCTGGAGCCCCAATCCGGCTACTCAAAGCAAACTTTTTAAGTTAGCCAAGATAGTACACCATTCCCGTAGAGGTATGGCCTGGAGGGCTGGTTGGATTTCTATTTTTTCTTCCGTAAGGTTGCTAAGATTCTTGAGAACACAGACCCATTTTTGCTTGGAGGTTGCTTAAATGGGGAAGCCGCTGGATCGTGTTGAACTTTAAAAAAACAAGAAAGACAACCTTTAAATAATCCAAACCGGACTCCAGAAAAGCTCCCTTCTGCAGCTCCAGGGGTATTCGGAACTGATGCCTGTCAGAGTTCAAGAGCCAAAGCTTCTCGGGTTTCGGGGGTTGAAGGATGTTTCGGAACTGAGCAGTATTAGCGGTGTTATCGGAGGCTAAAGTTATGGAGGTCAAATTCGTTGAATTTGTTCTTGTCCGGGAGTGGCCTGCGAACACCAAGATCGGCAAAATGGCACTGGATGTTTCTGCTGCAAAGTCTTTGATATCCAACTTATTTCAACCTCCTCTTCTCTGCTCCGCTACCCTCCTGTAAAATCAGCTCAGAGCCTGCACGCTCAAGTGGCATCAGTGCGATGACTATCAATAATCTACTGTACCAACCTCATCCCCCACCATGCGAGAGCTGAGAGCTCTCCGAGCCACCACGATGGATCGTCCAACGCCATGGCAAAGGCATGGTGTGCCGTACCGGTTAAGTGCCTCATACAATTTGTCGCAAATCACTCAAACGTCCCCTGCCACAAGAACTGTTGGAACCCCTTAAGATATCTTCTGGATACTGGAGACACGATACCGGAATCCCCCACAATCTCGATGATATCGATACCATTAGCTTGAGCTTAGAAAGTGCTCCCAAGCCCGTGCGCATTTATCCGGCCGGGAGAGGGTCATAACAACCTCGGCACTCCAGCCTAGGTGGCCCTACCGGTACTGGAAAGTTTTACCGCTGTGTCGCTCTTGTGGCACGTGGATATAAACGATACTTTGGGGAGATGGTGGTGATGGTGTGTCTACTGGCGCAGTTGTATACTCTGCGAACTTGCCGCTCCTTTGCAGCCATCGCGTTTCGTGTTTAGGTCAACTAAACGTAGCTGTTTAGCAATGTTTACGGAGCTAGTGCCTACGATTATCCTTTTTCATTATGTATGTTTTTGCCCCTCCCTTAAGCAACTGTTCTCCTACATCGCTTCGCGGCCAGATGGCTGAGACTTAATACTGAGTAGCATTACTCTCCATACGCCCACAAAATCACTTGGTACCTCCAGCTGCGCGGAATCCGGTACAAGCAATGTATTCAACCGCCGATAATGCCTCGGCCAGATTTGGCCTTGTTGGGCATCAAATATAGGAGAATCCCACTGCTGTCGATCGGGAACGAGGTGTTCTGTGATACGTCATTGATCATTAGAGTCCTCGAGGAAAAGTTTCCGAAGGGAAAGTTGGGAGAGAGTGGTGGTGCGTGGGAGGAGTGGGAGACTTGGAGTGATCAAATGTTCCTGTACGCTACTGCGTTGATTCCGAGCAATTTGCCATTGATGAGAGATGAGAAGTTTGTTAAGGATCGAGAGGATTTTAGTGGGAGAGTGGGTTCCCCCTGCGTGTGTGTGTGTGTGTAAAAAAAGGGTTTGAGGTGGAGCTGATTTGATGGTGGCGCAGAGTTATAAGAAGGAAGATGTCGATGCTGGGAGGGAGAGGGTATTTAATCTGTTGTTTAGTCTGCCTTTGATGTTAGCATGGGAGCTGACCCTCTAGGCCCTCGAGAGAATTAGAGGCTTCTACAGCCACACTGAGAAAGTTCTCTCTGACGACCGCGAGTGGGTCCTCGGTGGTGGGATGACGTTGGCAGATATCGAGGGTAGCTTCTCATGATATCACTTACTCATTTCATGAAGCTAATAGAACCTAGCTATCTGGCCACTGGAATGGCTAACTACCCTCCCGGGCGCCCTAGACTCCACTATCACAGAGGATACCTACCCAAGGACCTTCTCGTGGATCAAGCGATTCACAGCTCTCCTCCCCGCCCCCAGATCTGTCAAAATCCCCACTATAAAGGGTGCTGAAGCAATAGACGTAATTCTAGATCACGGGCAGGCGAGCACCTCATCTACCAGCGATATGGGAGTCCCTGATGGCGACCCCTCCGGCGTAGCCTTTGGTGAAGAAGTAGAGGTTACGCCCGTTGATACTGGAAAGAGCCATCCGCAGAGAGGAAGGGTCAGGGCTCTTGGGAAGGATAGGGTTGTCATCGAAGTTACATCGGCGGAGGAGGCGTATGATGGCGATGGTTTGGTCAGGGTCGTATTCCCCAAGAAGGGGTTTGAGATTAAGAGTGTGAGGGCAAAGGGGAATGCTAAGCTCTAGAGGTCTGGATGAGTGGGTATACCAGAGATGGCGGATTTCTAGATGGAGCGTGTGCGGCCGCTCGCTGGTGGGGATGTGTGGTATCTAATACATAACGTTATAGGCTTTTCGTAGGATCACCATGGGGGTTTTTTCTTTGCAAAGCACAGATCTAGTGTGGTATGTTCGGATGGGATGAGCCTTATGCGATTTTGTATAAAGTAGCCTTTCCAGAAGTCCCAGGGAGTTGTAGATACGAATAGGCCAAATAATGCAGTACACTCCAGGAGAAATTCGAAGTTTTCTCACTCAATAGGCCTCGGAAGTGTCGGTATGAGTATTTTTTGAACCAGATATTACCACTAACCCGTCAATTACTGTACTGTCAAATAATTTTCCGGATCACTTCGAGGGAGAATCGGCGAAGTTTCCCAGTTCCGGGTTGCTGACCCCTGCGGCTCTGACCTATAATATTTGTGTAGTATACCACGCCCTAAGCCCCATTTAACCTGCTCTCCTTCTGCGCAGCCGACCCTTGACGAGACCAGGAACACTCCCCACGAAAAGGCCAATTCGGGTACGATCGGGGCCATCCTCCCCCAGTCAGATCCAACAAAGATACCCGCAGCTTAAAACCAATCCCATTACTATCCAACCTTCGACAAAATAAGCCACGGGGGGGAAAGCAATCGGACACGAGAAGCCTGTAGCTGTTACCGCAAACCCCACAGACAGGAGCTGCAACAATCTGCGAAAGCTTCTGTACCATTGGTGGACAGCTGCACTTTTCCCAACAAACCCAGGTTCCCCTCTTCCTCCTTCTCTCCAGGCCTAAGCTCTCGGCAGCAGAAGCAATTCCTCCTTTGGACACTCCAAACACCTGAGCTAGGTGCAAGCGAAAAAATGGCTTCAAGATATACACCGGTGTACACTGAAGAAACCCTCGCGGCATTGAGTAGGCCTCCATGGAAATTGGTTCAGGGAATTGCCAACTTTCGCGACATTGGGGGGTATCCACTTAAAGATGGACCTGGTAGTGTATGATCCCCCCTCATCGTTGACCTCTAGCTCCCCTTCAATTGGTTTGGGTTTGTGGGGATTATTAACTTGGTACATGCCAGGTCCGGCGTGCCTTCATTTATCGTTCAGCTGAGCCCTCGCGAATTACCAACGACGGGAAGAACTTGCTAAGGGATACTATGAAAGTTTCCAGCACTTATGACCTCCGCTCGATACCGGAACTGAAGAGAATGGAGAAGGAGACGCCAATCATCGAGATTGAAGGTATAACCAGGAATTTTGTACCTGTGTTTAGAGATGTGGATTATTCCCCAGAGTATCACTTCCTTCTACCTCCCCGTTTCCTCCTTCCACCAATTGCTTAGCAAAATTAGAAATGTGGCCCTCCGATTCAAGTCTTATTCCTCCGGCGACCTGACGGAAGCATATCGCTGCATACTCCAAGCTGGTGGGAAAACAGCCTACCGCTCTATACTCTCGCATATCCTTACACGGCCTGATGAGCCACTGCTTATACACTGCACTGTCGGCAAGGACCGAACGGGTGTTATTACTGCCTTGATACTCCTACTAGCAGGTGTCGACGAGGAGATTGTTGCAGAGGAATACGCCCTTACGACATTAGGCATGGAATCGGTCAAAGAAGCAATCTGGGATCATCTGATTAAACAGCCACTGTTTGCCAAGGGGGACGCCGAAGCCATTCAAGGTCTGGAGAACATGCTTAGTTCAAGGTACCCCAGCCTTTTCCCTTCCACCTTGACTGGTGACGCTGGTTGCTAATTCCCGGGTAGGAAAGACACCATGCTGAAGACCCTCAAGATAATCGACGAGGAATTTGGTGGGGTCAAGGAATATCTTGAGAAGCAGTGCGGTTTCTCGGAAGAAGATATCAAAACAATTCGGAAGAACATCATTTGTGATGAGCCGCCGTGTTTCCCTCCGAAATAGCTTAAATTCCCCTTTGCCTTTTTCCGCTTCCCATCATTCTCATAAGTTAGCTCACATGAGCTTGTCAGCGTCGTTCTTGATCACTCGAATTTGGCTTGCAAATAGGAGTTAATACGAGCAATATGCCTATCTTTTCTTAATAAACCCCTCACTGCATGCCTCTTGTGTTAAATGGTTTAAATGTAGGGAGGAAGCTACTCCTTCCGGGCGGTTTCTGGTTGTTTCTGTCAAGTTTGGTGCCGTAATCGAGTGATCCGTGATGAACTGCCTCTATTAATACGTTAAACACGCTGTGCGACAGCGAACATAAAATAAGCCTCGAATTACAAGTAGTGACGGAAGTTTAAGTAAGATGATGTCTGTCGAAGCTCGTTTTGTCAATCCTTTCCTGTTTCCATGATCTCTGGGCTTTCGTCAGGTTGAGTAGAGAACACATGTGATCACGTGACCTCGGTTATAGAATTGGTGGAGCGAGAGAGCGAAGGGGTTTTTGCTGCTATTTTTACTTTGAGGGAGAGAGAAACTACTCTATTTACGACGATATTTGAAGGGGATGGAGGGGGAGGATTGAGGCACTGCTTGATGGCGTTGAGGCTCTGGCGCTTGAATACAGTGAGAATAACGCTAGTATGGTGACTATGGCATCTCGGGAATCATGGTGTATTGAACAGCGGTTTGCGTGTGGAGAGCACTCAGTAGAGCTCACTCACTGAAATGTAAGATCTCTCATGACAGAGTGAGTCTCCTATAGTATGGGGTATGGGGTGGGATTTGGATAAAATGATGGGAAAAAAGAAAGTATTGGAGGGGTAGAACTCCATCGCCCTATTTGATCTTCTGCTTAACCTGCTTTCTCTCTCTCTCACCCACTCGCCTTCTTCTTTGCCCTTCATCTATCCGTGTTTTTGGATCCGGAGATATTGGAATTACTGCCTATAAATTATAACCGCTAACATAATACGGTACCGGCACTGTAACGATCGTTACCTTTTTACGCTCGCTTTTTCCGTATTTGGGTTACCCCCCTATCCCTTTTTTTTTTTTTTTTTTTTTTTGCTCTTCATTGCCCCCTCCGCTGAGCTCCTGTTCCAATCGTTGTCATCACAGGTATTATATGGTATGCATTTATAGCCCAATTACACAGACTTCGCTGACACCTGGGCTGGGAAGGAAGCCTGGACCAGAAACCAGGCCACAGACACAGACACGAGACACAGACACCTCCCCGCACCTCAACCACAAACCACATACCCCCTCTCTCCTTCCTCTTTTCCCGGGTGTCCCATCTCATCGATTAGGACAGAAAACCCACCCCTCCAATTCAGCTGGTCTGCCCGACTGAGATTCTAAGAATCACCAAAAAAAAAGAGGACATCGTGGGGAAGACGGCCGCGAAAAAAATTTCGAAAAAACCCGACAAACAAAACTTGTAATAATAATTCGAAATGTCTGAGCCCTATCGGAGTCACTCGGGCGCTAGTGGTGGAAGTGGAGGTGGGAGGGGATACGCTGGCAACAACTCCAGGGGAGCATCTCAGCATAACTATTTGCGTTCGCGGACACCGAGCTTCAATGATGGAGATGATGCAACCTATTTTGATGGGGGAACCGGTGTCGGCGCCCGTCAGAGCATCAGGGGTTCTGAGGAGTTGTTCTACGATCGCCCTAATCCCGCCCCTCCCGATCCAAGCAGACGGGGATCTATGGGCCCGATTTCCACTTCTGCCGTGAATCGCACCCAGAGCCAAGCGAGTGCTGGTGGCTATTTCGCTGTTACTCCTGGTGGAAACAGTTATCAACCTGGTGGCCAATATTCTCCCGCCTTTTCCAACGCATCTTATGATACTGCTCCATCGTCGGCTCCGTACCCTGCTACCCCTGGATCTGGGTATAATGGGTCTCAGCATCAACCATACAACCCAGCTGCTTATCAAGCCCAACCCCAACGTCATGCCACGAGTGCAGGTTTTGGCGTATCTACCGAATATCAGCCGCAGAGACATGCGACTACCGCTGGGGCAAGTAACTACAATTCTGGGCAGTTTTCGCCGACCACAGCTACTTATAATCCAAGCGCCTTTAATACTGCCTCTTACCCCACTGGGACGTATCGGACTGGTGCGGTTCCCCAGACTGCCCCATTGCAACAGCAATCATATGGGGGTGGATCGGGCTATTCTCAATATGCCACTAGGCCGCAATACGCCACTGCGACGAGCCTTTATGGGTCGGGTCAACCATATTCTCCGGGTCTCCCCCCGCCTCCGACACAGTCTGCTCCTCCTCAGAGCACATACCAACCTCCACCCCCGCCCCCCCCTCCACACCCCCCTGGATCTCCAGGGTTTGCGCCGGGACCTTATGGGCAATCACCATTTGGCTCTACTGCCTACCAGCCTAGCTCTTTGGGCCACCAAACTTCTGTTTCTCAGGGGAACAAGTCTTATCTAACAAGGCCTGAAACGCACTACAACTCGGGCTCAGATAGCGATATTTCCGGTCCGGATCAGGTGGGACACCCCCTCCCAAGCCCTCCCAAGGATCGACCGGAACCCCTGCAAAACGTGAGATACAACCTTACCGGCACGAACCCTTTGCCCTCGCCACCTCCTCCGGCACCACCCTCACATGGGGCTTTTCGCCAGGGGCACGGTGTCGAGGATTCACGGTACTCACAAGCAAGACCATTACCTCACGCACCTCACGGATTACACGACAAAGGGCGACAACGCGAAGAGCAAGAAGCAGCAGAAGAATTATACGCAGACGTCGAAGCATCATTAGCGGTGATGGAGAACAAACCGCAGCAGACGCCTGGCCGTCGGCAGTCGCCGCATGTTCCTTTAAATGACCGGGGTGGGGATGGTCCAGCCCCTTTATTCGGTGGTGCTGGCCGAGTACCTCACTCGCAAAACGGTTCGGGCCCTACCAATGGCCATCTTGCGACTGCTCAGACACAGTACTATTCGGGCGAGAGTGACGCAGAGGCTGCGGAGGGTTTAGCGATGATGAGACTTGCTGAGGCTCAAGAAGAGAGGGAGCGAAGGGCCATGGAGAACCCCTCGACACAAACACCTCCAGTGAGGACAGCCGAAGAGGCAGAGAGTGATAGCGACTTTGTCCCGGGGATGGATGTGAGCATGTACGGTGGATTTCCTGGAATGTCCGGCTTTTACGGTCCCGATTCATACGGTGGGAATAATGATATTCCGATTCTACCAAGCCATAGGTCTGTTCCGCCCCCGCCACCTGCGAGGGGTAATGATATGGGACGTACGCCTAGCGCTGCTGGTTCGTCTTCTACTGCTACAAGGCCTCCGGAGTATTCCCAGTTTACGATTCCGGATGACATGGATGTTCACCCGTTTCCACAGTTTCAGAATGCTCGGGTAGATACTTGGGGAACTGGAGGGCTTGCGGAGCCATCTTCTCAGAGAAGGCCTATGTCGTTTGACGAAGGCGATGAAGAGGTCGATAGATCGGGGTCACAGAGTCCCTCGAAGCTGCAAAATGACTCGGATGACGATCTCCCAGAACTATTTTACCATCCTCCTACGGGTAGTGTCTACAATAGCCCGATCACTACAAGGCCTCTGCCGAGTCCGCCCTACAACGATATTAGGGCGGCTGGTGGCTTGCCGTATCCAGACGATGGGCCGCCGCCCCAGTACGAGCTTTCAGCTGCCAGTAGAGCGCAAACGATGCGGCCATATGCTACTCCTACTTCTCCCGAGGTCATCGGGCCTACAATGCCTATTCTTGGACCCGGACCCCAATTCCCGAGATCCACGAGTATGTCTAGCCATACCAGCACGCCACCAGCCATACCCCCAATTCGGTCCAAGACAGACGGGAAAGCGCATCCAGCACGCGGGCACCGACAGTCGGCGCTTCCTACTGGGGCTCAAACCCTTGCGGTTAATTCTGAGGAAATCACACTCAATGACTTACCTCCTATACCCCTAACAAAGAAGTTCGATCCTAAGAAGCTAAGCAGTCGCGATTTTAGAAAGTGCCCGAAACCATGGGCATTGAGTGCTATCCAAACATGGCTAAAGGAGATGACTGAGGGTGAGCAGGATCTCAAGCAGCCCGCGGTAGAGGAAGGTATCGTGGCTTTATTTACGCATTACGTTCCAACCATGAATGTCGCGGATGCGGAGGCGCTCGCGGTTAGAGTTATCTCTGGAATGATAAAGGAGCGCGCCCTTGTCATAGATGAGGAATGGGTTAAGTTTGGAGATGGCGAAGTGTCTGGTGTTATTTTCCAGATTACCGGTAACGGATGCTATGCTCCAAAATTGCATGAGATAGAGTGCCCTGGGAGATGTTATGCCTACCATTGCGCGAGGACGTTACGGAAGATTACGCTCTCACAACATCCAGACGAACTCGACAAGAAGAAGGAGGACTGGGCCACTTTCTGGAAAATCAAAAAGGAGGATATCGCTGATATTGGTAAGAAGGAGATCGAGCGACAGAACAATTTGCACGAAATTGTGCAAACCGAGGATGAGTACATGGAGCATATGAGGGTTTTGAAAGTGCTATACCGTGACCCTATCGCAAATACTCAGCCGCCAATCATTAAACCCACCAGACTTGACGGTTTCGTCAAAGAGGTGTTTGGTAAGGCTGATGCCGTAAGAAAGGTTTCTGAGGAGCATTTGCTCCCCCAGTTGAAGTTCCGGCAGCGCGAGCAGGGCCCTTGGATCGTTGGGTTTAGTGATATATTCCGAGAATGGATTCGAAAGGCAAAGACTGCCTATCTAGAATATGCGGCGGCATTCCCGAAGGCGGATATGCTTGTTCGAAGAGAATCCGAGCGAAACCTCCTTTTTAGACAGTTCCTCGAACAATGTCGACAAGATCCCCGATCCCGAAGATTAGACTGGGTTACTTTCCTGAAGGCGCCTATCACTCGATTGCAAAGATACTCCCTATTGCTTTTCACAGTGTTGAAGCACACAGTTATTGAGGGCGAGGAGAAAGAGATACTCCAGAAGGCTATCGAAGAGATCAAGGCGGTGACATTGGAGTGTGATGCGCGCGTCGATGAGATGAGCAAACGTGTGGCACTTTGGGAACTGGATACAAGACTGATGATGAGACAATGGGACGTGGATCTCAGGCTCGACGAGAAGGGCAGGGAATTAGTCTTCCAGGGAGATTTGCAGAGAAATGGGAATAACAGATTTACATGGCTGGAGACTCATGCAATCTTGTTTGATCATTATCTAGTGTTGGCAAAGACTACGATGCAAAAGGATGCGCATGGCGGAGCCAAGCATGGGAGGTACGACGTTTCTAGAATGGTAGGTGCCTGTTGTCCGTTGGTGGCGAAGGTAATTGCATCTAATGATTTGTTAGCCAATTCCTATGGATTTGCTTGTCTTGGAAAGCACCAATGACGAACCGGTTGTTAGAAGCACGGCAAACAGACTTGGTATCGGAGGTCCTACGGCAGCAAAGGATAAGAATGATCAGAAGTCCAGCAGACACAATACTGTGGGCGCGGCCCCTAGCCCTGGAGCACTCCCACATTCTAATACTGGTTTATCTACTACTTCTACCAATACCGCTCCCGGTAGACTGGTCACCGCGTTACCAGATCGCAGCGCAGGCGATGACCGAGTGATGTATCCTTTTCGCATCAAGCATCTTGGAAACCGCTCCTTTAAGGCGGACGACAATACCTACATCCTATATGCTCCATCTCAGCAGAGTCGTATGGACTGGTGCGAGAAGATTATCCAGGCCAAGGAACGCCACGCGCACAGTCTTCATGCACAGAATGCCGAGCCTTTCCGATTGAAGGTTATGGCAGATACTGCCTTTGGATACGAAGCTACTGCACCATCCGGACCTAAGCCGATAATTGTCCGAGGCACTCCTCTTGATCGTGCTATCGGCGAGGTCGAGAAGATGTACGAGAAGGCTCCAGGACCAAGGCCGGGTGTTATCTGCAGAGCAAGTGTCAATTGTGCGACTACTTTTACGGTTAATTACGGCAGAGAGATGGTAGCAATTGGAACGGATTCCGGTGTCTTCACTGCAGATGCTAAGAACCCTCGGGGTTGGCAACGAGTAGGTTGTCTCTCATATATTCGTGAATTATTGTGCTAACATGTGATAGTCTATTAACCTCTCCAAAGTGACTCAAATCGCCGTCCTTGAGGACTTCAGTCTCTTCCTCGTCCTGTCGGACAAATCCCTAATAGCCTACCATTTGGATGTTGTAATTCCACCACCCGGCTCCTCCCCGGATGCCACTGTCAAGCAACGCCCACCGCAGAAACTCTCAGGCGGAAAAGACGTCGGCTTCTTCGCGACCGGCCGGATGAAAGAGCGCAGTCTAGTATTCTACAAGAAGCGCGAAGGTCTCTCGTCAACGTTTAAGGTCCTCGAACCTGTATTCCAAAAAGCGCCCGAGAAGAAGTCTCGCTTCTCACGGAAGGGTACCACTGGCTTCTTCCAGGAATTCGACGAGTTCTATATCCCGACGGATTGCTACGGGATTAACCTTTTCCACTCGTCACTCTCTATTCAGACTAGCAAGGGATTTGAAGTCATGACCTTAGACAAGAAAGTGCCCTGGTCCGTGCCGGAGCTTAAAGCCTCACACGTTACTCTCATCGCCAGTCGGCTACAAGGTCAGAAACCCCTAGGCATGTTCCGTCTTTCAGATATCGAATTCTTGCTTTGCTATGAAGGTAACCTCCCCCCCCCCCCTTCCCATCGCATCCTAAAACTAACAAAACAGAATGCGCCGTCTACGTCAACAAACATGGCGACATTTCTCGCAGCGTAATCATGGAATTCGTCGGCAAGGCCAAGTCCGTCGCTATTTACGGCCCCTACATCCTCATATTCGACAACGACTTTGTTGAAATCAGGAACGCTGAGAATGGCCGCCTGCGCCAGGTTATTGCTGGTAGAGACTGCCGGTGCATTGACGATGCTCAGTGTGGTGGCAGCGCCGGGACTAGGAGTATTAAAGTTGCCATGGCGCATCCCGAAGTTGAAGGGCGGCAGTTAGTTGTTGAATTGTTGGTTAATGAAGGGCAGGAGGATTAGCGGTCATAGCGGGAGGGGCCGGAGCGTGAAGGGATGTACATATTTTAAGTGTTGGGAAGATGGTTCATTTCTATTTCTTCTCTTTTTCCCCTTTTCTTCCCCCTTCTTGATACTTTGTCTTTCCCTTTTTCTTTTACACCAATCTTCATCTTCAGATCTTGTCCAACCTGTTTCGTGTGTTCGTATGTGAATGCGGGCGTCTTTCTTTCTATTTTCCCCCTTTGCCGGCTTCTGTATTCCCGGTTTTTGTTTTTGTTTTGCGTTTATTGGTTGGTTGATCGGTTTGTTGATATCCTGCATTGAATTGGTTTGTGACGAATTTTATTCCGAGAATGTTTGCTATGATTCGATTCGAATGGGTTTTTGTAGGGGGTTTTTTTTAAGGGAGATGGAAAATCGATGCGCGTGACTGACTTGTTCCGGGGCATGGGATGCAAGTATTATTCGTTAACTGCGGTAAGTTTACTTGTATATTGGGTGAGGCCTGGGCAGCTCGTATTAGTAGGTTCAGAGTTGAGCGATAAAACAAATTTGCTATTCGTAGAACTTAAGCTACATACTTTTAACAACTACACGCTGGGGGGGGGCATATTCAACCCATCTACTATCCATCCATCACAAATCCAAACAGTATTCTTGACGGACGTGCTATCATAATCTGTTCCCACAAAGTTACTTCCCCTTCCCACCGTTCTCCGTCGAAGTATCAGACCCAGGCTCGCTCTCGATCCCCGGGATCCCCCATGGAATCTTGGGCAATGGCTCATTCCCTAGACTAGGCGCAACATCACTGATCCTCTCCATTGATCCCAGAATACTCATATGACTTCTCACATCTCTATCATCGCTCTCATAGCTCTTCCTGTGTGCAAACCTCGCATAGGGTGCCAGAGCTATACCTGGAATATCCCACGGGGTCGCCTCACCTTCCCCAACCTCCCCTACCGCCACCATATTCTTCCCCTTATCCCCCTTCCTACTCTCGTGAACGAAAGCCGGATCGACAAATCCCCCTTCCTCATCCCTTGAAGGGCCAAACAGATTTCTGGCCTTCTGATCGCGAAGGAATAGCCGGAACGATGGCAAGCAACAAGCGATTATAGCGGCGGACTGCTCTACCATCGACCATATCGCGGCTTTCTGCTTCCATTCGTAGCGCTGGATAATATCGTCCCAATAGGGGAGGATTACTGCCACGCGGGCTATTCCACCAATTATACTGATGCTGCCGATAAGTATCACAAACGCGAAGCCGGCGGCCTCGCGGCGTTGCATATGTACACTCCGAAGAAGGATTAGGGAGAAGAATAACACTGTGAATTAACAGGGTTAGCAGGGTTAGTATGTGAGAGGGCCTAAGGGGGAGGGGTGGGGGGAGCGAACGGAAGAGATCGGTACTAATGTTGAAAGCAAAGTGAATTGCTAAGATTGGGAGGTCGAGGTACATGCAATATTGTGGGTCTGTTGGGACAGCTACTTCCCTGAATAGTTATGAATTTATCAATCAGCAAGTCCCACGAGGAATGGTAGGGTAGGAAACAGACCAGGTCCTACTCAGGGGTCTACACCACATCAAGTTGATAATCACCACCGCAATCCAAGTCCCGCCTGTGAAAATCGCAGCCACGAGAAGAGCCTTCCTCATCCCGTTACTAAGTTTCTCCCCCAGAGCAAAATACATTGCCAAGAACGATGCCTTTGCCGACCAAACCGCGGAGTAGTAGCAGACTGTAATGCCGACTGTGTACTTCATGTACTTTGCCATGTCCTGCTTCGAAAGTGCCAAAAATGGGATCAGCTCTTCCAGCACACCATTCGCATCTGCTTCGGCTTTTATATCGAGGAGTGTGAGAAGTGTCATGAGGACAATTCCGATGAAAGTCCAGAACAGCGAGAGGAATATTAGGTAGTCTGCTAGTGCCATTTCGTTCCTGATCTTGAACTTGCGGATCCAGAAGCGGAAGAAGACGAAGAAAGCCTGGACTATGAACTGGCCCCATATTATGCCCTAGCGGATGTTAGATTAGGTTCCATAAGCAATGGGAGAATAGAGTAGGAGGGAGAGGAGGTACCAGCATGGAGGGGGATGGAACAGCCATTGCGGTAGCGAGGGTGAGTGATATGGTATGATTGAGGGAAGTATAGATGATGATAATGCAGAGGGTGTATTGGAGAAAAGACTTGGGTAGTTTGAAATGATCATCCGTCTCGAGGACGTGATGGAGGAGGTAGATACCCCATTCTAATTATGATACCTTGCGTAGAAGCATCTTGAGACTATTGAGGACGAAACTCGCCAGGAGTCCGGCCTAGATCTTAGAAATTCCTTGTCTGAAATATACTATGGCGGCCCGAAACATGCTGCTGAGAAAGCCTATCCCGCGAGTGCCGGGAGCCGGCCATACTATTCTGCTGGGAATACGCTGTTTGCGGGAGAGAATAGACACCCGCGAAGGTCAAGGTTGGCTCTTTGTCTGAGACATTACCGAAGCTTGCGGTGTTAGATTGCGGGAAATGTTTCGAGTATTTTCTGTGCTGAAGGTATTTCGTGAAATGCTGGAGCTGGCGGGTGGGCTTATAAGGCTGGTGCCCGGGCTGCCTGTGTGGGCCAAGATGAACTCTAACGTACTGTAGAGGAAACCTCACGACCGGTCATCACCACCCATGCCATGACTATTATTTTTTTAAGAAAAAATGTGTTGGAGGTGCATAGACTTATGCTTGAACATGAGCTAAGCTACGAACTCTCTTCACGTTTTACCATGAGGAAGTTACCGCTCAATCACAGAGCGAGTCATACTCTGTGATTGGTCATGGGTCGACATTAGCCACTCCCGGAGCCGACCCGAACTAGGTAACAACCATGACAAGAGCGTAATATATAGTCAAGATCTGAAGGGAGGCAGCGCTTAACTTTAAACTTTAGGCTCGCTTAATGAAGACTCCTTAGTGCGGAAATTTAAGGTTTGTATAATAATATTGACTTTCTCACTCCACGGCTAGGGTTCTTCCTGTGAACGATACTCACTCTAACTCCTGCGCCTCAGCTAAATCTTAGAGCCCCTTGGGTCAGGCGCACTTCTTCTGTTTTCCGTTATCAATTTTGGTATCAAATATTTGCCAATGCGCGGAGCTAGCCTCTACTTGGTCTGGACACTTGAGATGTTGGTCAGGGAATTGGAGGTGGAGGATGAGCCTCGTTCCTGTCTTTCTGAGTCGCCTCAACTTCTCCTGGGTTACCACTTAAGCACATGGAGTTGAAAGGCCCGGTATTTACTGCCGGCAAGTCGTGCAGTTGTCCAGTTATCGTATATATTACACTAGCCCCCAAGTACCCAACCCTAGCCACCCTCTTCTAATATTTCTTCAATTGCGTAGTGAGGCCCTTTCACCTAGGCGGTTGCTTGCTATGTTTACCCTATATCATGTATAGATTTCCCCGATTCGTTTCTTGGCAGCCCCATATCACTCCTATAAATTCTAGCAGCAGCGCTCCCTTCCAGTACTAACCAACCAACCCAGTCCTCCTTCGACAACACAACAACCAAGAAGCTTCCTCCATCTCTCCCCTGCTTATGCCACTTCCCCTGGCTAGCTGTACCCCACCTCTTACTAGCAATAGGATGGCAGTTTAGCAGGCACCCAAGAGTTCAATAAGAGCTGCGGACATTCCGGTGCCCTGAATTCCTTTCACCGCCGCTCAATTTTCTACCCCAAAATTTCTTTCTTGCCTTTTTCTCTTTCCCCCACCCCACATCCGTGCTCCAGCAGCCGCAAGACTCTCCACCGGGCATCCACTCCTTTCCAAGGAAACGACGATTAGGGAATTCCCTAATGGGATTTTCCTACTCTTCGCACCCTCCGGCGAAATAGCAGTACATACAGGTAAGTCTTCTACTACTAATCCTTCCGTTTGAAAAAAAAAATACCGAAAAAAAGGGAAGAGTAACTAACGGAACCTTTACCTAATAGTGGATCTTTCTGTAGCGGCACTTCCATGCCCTCAGATTGAGAAACTGTATGCTGTTAGAGTAGTCTTCGAATACCGCCCTCCACTCCTCACACTTCATCCTTTCCCTCTCACTCCGCATAGGTGAGAGCGATCAATTGCAAGCCAGCATCTTGCATGGATGGGCTACTCGTATTGTAGCATGCAATATCTTTCAAAACCAGTGTTCCCAAGCCACCAGCTTATCAGTCCTGAGCCAGGACCAGGACGGACGAGGACAGACTACCTTGTGCAGTCCTGCCTCATCCAGGGGCTCTACGGGTACCCTGGACGGTTGGGAACACTGCTCAAAGCACTACCTTAAGTGTATATTTGTAAGCCTTCATCTCTAGTCACCCCTCTCAGTCCATAATGCATTAAATACGTATTAGCTAACATATCTCTACCCCATTAGTCCTAAGTCAATACTGGTTAAAGAACTACATCGCCTCCTCCCAAGCTAGCCTTTGGGTTGGCTTGGGGGGGGGGCATGTCAGACGCGATGCTGCCTTCTTACGCCCTGGAAGGACATACATCATATAAATTCACATTTCCACACCCATTCAAAAATTCATCAAGCCTATAGAAGGGCGCTGGGTCGCGGGCCCGGCGACTCCTCTATAGCAACCAACTAGCCCCCCACTGTAGGAGAGGGCGGGACAGAGAAGGCGGAGAAGGGAGGGGCTACATTATAGCTCCTCCCCTCCTCTGCCCCTTCCCGCTCTCTCCTACAGTAGGTGGTGCGAGGGAGTTGGAAGCCAAAAGGAGCGTGATAACCTTCCATCTCACTCCTCCACTCCACTCCTGCAGAGAAAATGCAGGCCACACAAATTCCGTGGGCAATACAACACTCCAACACAAATCACACTCGATCACATCCGAGAATAACTATCATAGAATATGCCGTCGTATGTACAATATTATTTCACACACCCCCCCTGTGGCTGACCCCGGCTAATATGCTAGATACTAGACAGTTACTTGGAGCGCAACCCCGAACGGGGAAATTCTTTGGCTTTTGTGGCCACCGAATCAATATAACCGCACCATTGTACCCACTCCGCCGCAGTTGCGGGATGGCCGTCGGGCCCTCACCCATACGATGGTGTGTGTACTTGTTCCGTCGAACTGGTATTACACTCGCCTGACCCTCCTGACGAAAGTGAGGGCTGAAGAGAGGAGGAGGACGAAGATGAGAACGAGGACGGATACGACCCATCTGCTTTTAATTTTTTTAATTTTTTTCCTTTTCAGCGCTTTGTTTTACGGATGAGTGGGGTTTCTTTTTGCTTGCTTGTTTAGAGTGACTACCTTGTGTGGAGTGTGATATAGCTAGCTAGTTGTGGCGGTCTCCGATTTTTGAATAGTAATCCATGAATTAAATTTGCCATAGTGGGTGATTGGTTGATGTGGTGCGAGTGATACTGTGTGAAAGTGAATGTGGTTCGCTGATTATGGGATTGGGGGGAATGTACGACGCCGAGTTGCATGTTCTTATAAACGTGCCTGTTTATTATCTAATGTGGGTAATTGTCTAACGCTACGGTTTCATCCCGTCTAACTAAATTCCGATAAACCCACAATATCAGAACTCCCCTCTTCTATCCTTCGTCTACTCCACTAACGACTCACCAGCACTCCCAACCCTTCCCAAAACCTCAATCCCACCACCAAAACCCTCCTCCCAAACCCTGACAGCGCTCCTAACACACCCTTCAAGCAAAACCATTCCATCCCAACACCACCCACCCACAATCCAAACCCCACCATCGCCATTCCTCCACCCTTCCCCCTCCCCATCACCACCTTCTAAAAGTCCATTAACAACCCTCCTACTCCCCGGCGTCCTCAACACCCTCGTATACCCCGCCCCCATAACTACCTTATCCTTCCCCGGCACCAAGTGCGGCGTCGTGCTGACCATGACCCCAGCATGTACCTCGGTAGCACTAGTGTGCGTGTTTGTCGTCGTAAGCTGTATCGCGACGTGGTCTTTTGCCAGAGCGAAAGACCGGGAGAGGCAGGTGTATGAGGGTGTCAGTACCGTGCTGTCGGTGTGCGCATAGACCTTCAGCTTAACCGTTGGTATCTGCGATAGTGACGGTGCTAACGGGGCGTATATCCCGGCGACGGCATCAGGCGGTATAGCGAAGATTACCGCATCCGCTACCTCTTTCTCCCCACCGTCGCCGTACCAGCTTATGCTGAGGCCACGGGGGGTCTTGTGGACCCTATTAACGTGGCGATTCAGCTGGATGGGGATGCCATGAAGAAGTCGTTGTCGGATAACACTAACACCGCCGCTCACAACGTAGTGCCTGCGGAAGAGCAGCGCGCGGCGGTAGGTTATCAGGTCCCGAGCCGGGGATGCAAGTACTTCTGCCGAAGTGCAGGTTCCTACGGCGCCGAACATTGGCAGGAAGTAGCCCTTTATCACCCATTCTGGTAAGAGGCTTCGATCCAGCCAGGATGATAGTGTTTCGTCCTCGCCCGGATTGAGAAGCAGGACACAAAGGGTGAAGTAGAAGTACGCCAGGTACAATATTGCCAATGTCGTGATGTGGGAAAGCAGGCTAATGCCCGGTATGGGCATGGGGAGGGCATGGAAGTTGCTGGGGTGTGTGTGGTAAGCTTTTGGTCGGGACTGGGCGGAGGAGAGGGTGGCGAAGATGTAGGTGAACTTTTGTTGTCGGATTGGGAGGTTCAAGTGTTTGTACAGGGCGTATAATGTCCTGTAGTAGTTTTTCGAAAATGTCCGCATGGGAATGTCGATCTCGAGGTTTGTGGGGAGGGTTGTCGCGTCCAGTGACGGGTGGGAGCCCTGTGTCCATCCATTTCGTTAGCAGGGAGGTAGGCAAGATGCAGGGAATGAGGAGAATTACGGATTCGAAGATTTCAACATCGTATTCGCATTTTGGATCATTGTGGATGAGATATGCTGCTGTTAGCCCTGCTAGACCTGAGCCGATCACTATCACTCGTTTCTTCTTTGGTGGTCGAGCTGTCATGGCGAATTTGTGGTTCTACCATACGATAGCACAGGTGTAGGGAGAATATAGCAGAAGTTTGCTGTGGAGAGGGGAAGGAATGGAGGGAGAAAAGGGGGGAGAGGGAAGGAACGAAAGTGCCTTTCTCGTCACGATTTTCTTTACTTTTCCCCACACCCGTAACCTGTGACCTAATTTGTGACGATACTGTCGTATGTTTCCACCCGGCATAATGCAGTCAATGTTGCGAGGAGGGCCCCCGGTGCTCGGATGGGTGCCAGCATTGAATCGGACTTCTGAAAATGGGGATTCAAGGGTATCCTTTAATGTCCTAATAAGCACAAATGGTAGGAAATCTTTTTTATTATTCATTGCTCAGAAGGGAGAGAAGAGTAGATTACAAAATGAAATGACCAAGCACAGACCATATTCCCGTCACAGTTGTTTCATCGGGGAATTTGGGCCCAATAAGGTACGCCTTCCACCCCTGGCGAACACTACTTTAGAAAGACTGGAAACACGGGATGGCCGCAGACTCTCCAATAATCGAACCTTGTGCTCTGTCGTTGGAGTTGCCTCCTCTGGTATGATAATGTCTTTTTTGTTTTTTTTATGCTTCTCGGGGGGGAGGCTGAGCAGCTCCGTTTTTGCCGTGCTTCCTGCCCCTTTCTAAAGTGGGTAATTCTGGACTACATAGCACCGCTTCGATTATCCAAGTTTCTATGATAAAATACAATTGGAAAAAGGGCCAGCATTAATTACTTTTTATCATATTAGTGCGGTGTATCAGCGGAACGATTGAGAAATATCTACTCCATTGTGCACACTACCGGTACTCGAGTACAGTCGCACCTCGCTATCCCGGATCTCGCTTTCCCGGATCCCCCGCTGTCCCGGACGAAATTCCCTGAATTCTGAATTTTTTTACACCAAAGCCTAACTCACTGTCCCGGATAATTCGCTGTCCCGGACAGATTCCTTGAATTTTGGCCATCCGGGATAGCGAGGTGCGACTGTACTTGTACTCGAGTATTACTTTATTTGCTTCTTATTACCGCCTTCGAATATATCATTGTCCTCCGTCTTTTATCTTATGACCCCCGATTCAAAAAGCGGGTCCCAACTCCTTCGATCATTCCCAATCCAACCCCTCTCCCCCCTTCATTTCAGCACTGAACCACTTCTACAAGTATCATGGGTGTCTTAAGACAAAGGACCTCGGCACATGTTAGCCTGAAATTCGTATTGTTCAGCTCGATACGACGTCTGTAATAGGTTAATAGGGGGGTTCCGGTTATGGCCGAATCGGAAATCACGCATGGTAAGGGGAAAGTGTTGAGAGTGGTTGGTTGGGGGGGGGGGAAGGCTTGATCGCTGTGGGAGTGTGTTTGGGTTGTGGTGATTGGTTTGTCCTATTTCCATGTTGGGCAGTAAGTTAGCTGAACTCCCCTCCCGCTAGTCTCATCCAATGTTTTAAACTTTCCCCTTACTGTACCACCACCCACCAACACCAGAATGCTACACCTCCGACCCCTCCTCGCAAAACCCCTCCACCATCTCCACCTCCGCCAATTCTCGAGCACCCCCCCAAATCACCTTCTCCCCACAATCCTCTCCACAACCCACGACCTCCTAACAACCCTCCACACGAGCACCCAGCTTCCCTACCACACCCTGATCCCGCTCTCGGCAATCCTCCTCCGCCTAACCATAACAACCCCACTAACAATATACTCCCGCCGCCGCGCCCTCCGCACCCAACGACTCCAACCAATCCTAAGCGCGTACCAGCACCCCATCGCCAAAAATGCAAAGGACACTACCACCACACCACAGGCGTGGGAATTGAAGACTCGCGAGGAAATGCGCATGAAGAGGAAGGAGCTGTGGAAAAGGTGGGGATGTCAGGCTTGGAAGATGCTGTTAGCTCCTATCGTCCAGATTCCGGTTTGGGTCACGGCGAGCGTGACGTTGAGGGGGATGACTGGGGTTGAAGGGTTACCCACTTGGTTGAGGGGGCTGGGAGAGATTGGCGGGGAAGCGTGGGTGGAGCAGGCGTTGGCGACAGAGGGTGCGCTGTGGTTTGGAGATTTGTTGGTTGCAGACCCATACCTGGTCTTGCCGATGGGGTTTTCGTTCTTGCTGTTTGCGAATATTGAGGTGTGTTTTAACTTTTCACCCTCTGTTTCTCGTACATGGTGGAAAGGAGGCTAATTGTGTAGTTGCAAACGAAACTGCATCCCCCGAGCACGCGGAAGCAAAAGGTTTTCACAAATGTCCTTAGGATACTGTCTCTCGCGGCGTTCCCGCTTACTGCGAATGCTCCGGCGGCTTTGACCCTCTACTGGAGTACATCTGCCATGTTCTCACTTGTTCAGAACATCATTCTAGCAAAGGCCATGCCGAAAGGGGAGGAGTTGGAACCGTGCACATCCCAGGACCCATACAGCATTGGCGACAAGGCTAAGGAATAGAGAGCAGGATTGGAATTGGTGTCTGATATCTATGTAGACTGCCTATTCTACCGGACTATAAAAAAATATAGAAAAGACGCCCGACCAAAGGGAGAGAATAGGAGAAGATGGAATACCGGCATCAACCAGTTCGCTCCAATTGGAGCAGCTTAGTCATTGCTTCGAGCCACTTCTCCGCAAATATCTTCTCCGTGAACCTCTCTGCGCTCTTACGGGCCGCTTGTCGAACACTGGCCACCTCCTGACCCTCCAGCTCGAGAGCTCTCCTGTATCCGTCCGCGAACTCTTCCTTCGTCGTGGCGTGAAAACCTGTACCTGGAATGACGATATCCATCTTTGGGCCTCCACTGTTATGCACAACGCTGATAAGACCAGCAGCTTGGTACTCTACCACCCCGATACCAAAGTGTTCGTTCCACATAGCGTTTACTCCAATCCAACTCTTTTCCAGCCATTGTAATATATCATCCCAGCTCGCATCACAAACAAACACAACTTTGTCCTTGATGCCCTTCTCATGTGCAAGTAACCGTAGATCGTAAACCCTAGTCTTATCCTCCGAATGGCGCACACTTCCGATAAGCACCAATTTCGTGTCGTTGAGACTAGGATTCTCCCGCAAGAAGTGAGCAAATGAATCAATTATCAGGTCATGCTTCTTCTCCGGGCGGAACTGCGCAATGCATAGGATGATCTTCTCCCTCTTCACCACGATCCCGTTATTACGAAGCGGTATTGCTTCCGTGAGAGACTCCACTGCTACTGGGGGAAAGACAACAGAGATGGTGGATGCTTTATTCGACCACAGACTGCGAAGATGTCCTGCTGTCCAGGAGGAATTGCACATGATTACGTCGATACCCCTTCCGCAGAGACTGTAGAGCATAGCAAAAAGTTTCCAGTACAGGAGCTTAATACTAGCCCGTGTGCTGGTGGAAGAGGAAATACTGGACAACATGTCCGTGGAGATGGTGGGGTAGTGAACGTATGCGCCCGTCGGGATCCCAAACATTAATTTCGCCATGGGAAGAGTGAATGCGTAGCCCATCGTGTCGATAAATATGTCTGGGACAAGTAGCGTGAATGCGTCCCAGGCGAGAATCAAAGAACCGAGGGATTGTCCAAGAAGTGTAAAGTGCGGGTAAGTCGCGGCAGAGACGTAGTGCCTAGTTGACAGGAAGAGGAACACAACGCGTGAGTGATCGAGGTGGATGTCGAACCTAGACTACAGTACTATCAGCAAGCGGGGTGGGATATGTGGGAGGTGTGGAGCCAAACTACCTTAACTCTGGATAGTATCGTCTCTTTGTCGGCGCCCTGGTCTCCAGTATACACCACACACAACACGTCGTCCCACTTCTCTTGTGTAGCTCTAATAGCGGCCCATAACACCCTCTCTCCACCGCCTCCAGCGTTACTACACCCCCGTTAGCTTCTTCCTGCGCACTCCATCTCCATGGTCTTACCAGTAAGGGTGAAAAAACCCAACGACAGTCGCCTTCTTGTCCCCAAACGCGCTCTCGATAATCCTCGCCTTCTTAGCCGAGCTCCGTCGTCGGAGGTTGGAGCCGAGGATGCGGAGGAGGAGAAAGTAGAAAAACAGCGTGGAAGCCAAGAGAACCGCTCCGGCTGTCACTAGATGTGAGAGCATCGTGGTTTGTTGATTGTGATTTGTGTTGTAAACTGGTTGTGATGAGGAGCTTCGAGGTTTCGGTCAGGGTTCACACATATCGGAACTGATGTCATAAGTTACTTGGCCACCGTACAGTACGAGTTGGAGGGGCTTAGAAAGAGCTTGAATGGTTACTCGAGTAGTTGGGTTGAAGTTAATCAATCCTGTGGGCATTTATTATGCTTAGGATAGCCAAAGGGTCGGAGGGCTTTTGGTGGCGAGATAAGGATTAAGTTAGGGGTGTCGATCGATTAGCAAAAGCGGGAAAACCTGTCTGTTACAAGATGACATTAACCTGAAGCAGTTGCATTGCGATTGTCTATGACATTGCACCGGTACTTGTATTATGTCAGCGGATTTTATTGGGATAGTGTAAGGCCGAATTGAGACTAAAGGAGAAGAAATAACGCCTTTTGGAATAGTCCTTTTAATAGATTCATACGTGCACTAGCAATTCCGCCATCATCTACTCGAGTACTCAAGCAAGTGGTCAAGTGTGGTACTTGTGCTGTACTAAGGAGCCCTGCGCCTGCCGGTACAGTACGATACTGGTACTCTTTCAATCGGGATTTCTAGAGTCCACCATGACGGAAATTTTTCACTGATGCAACTTGTCTCCTAAGTTACCGATCTTCTTTCTCGATCTCTTCGACAGTAGCCCACGGTAGTGCTCGAGTGCAAGCGGTAGCTTGGCTATTTTACTTGCGTCAGAGCGCTGAGTACATGAAACTGCTCGTATGATATGATACAAGCAGTGGTTCAGAGGTTCTATGGTTCTCCTACCGGTGTGCCCGACCCCACTTAATTCCGAATCCGAAGCATAAGGGTCCTAGATGATACCTAACCCTGATCACTATTTATCACTCGTTATATCTGTCGACCCAACCCGAAATGTCCTATCATACCCCCCGGAGTCTCGTGTCTGGGAAAGAATAGGTTGGATCAAGTGCTTTACATGGTCTCGCATCTACTTTTTTTGTACAAAATAATTGCTCAAAACTCAATTTTCCCCTGTGCCACCACCACCACCTTCGGGACGAGTCCCTCCCCCACCCCTGACGAAGCCTAACAGGCTCTGTATTATACCGCCTGCCTCATCCTCGCCTGCGGCGTTCTCATCATCATCATCATCTCTATTTGCAACATTCCCATCCGCCGTGTTCTCTTCTACAGCGCTTCCAGCAGAAGTGCTTGCAACTTCTAACGCTAGCTGTTCCATCAGCCGGCGAAACTCTTCCTCCCCAATATCTCCAATATCTCCCCCACCCCCATCTGCAGCCCACGCCTGCCTTAAGGTAGGAGGCATGGAGGAAACGAGATCCTGTAGATACGACAGCGGAGCTCTCCCAATACCGTCCACTGGAGGAAGGGGATCGTAACTGATTGTGGGTATCCTGGCCCATTCTCGGGGGAGGTATTGTATTAAGCTCCTGTTCCCAGTCGATAGTATATGGCGGGCAACGTCGATGTTAACACCGTCAAACTCGGCTAGGCTGGAGGGTTCCCTTGGCGGTTCGCGGAATGATTTTTGGGGGAGTGAGTATATCGAACCGGCTACATCCGCGAGCAACTGTTTCGTGTCCGCACCCTTCCAAAGGTCTTTAGCCCGGTCAACATATAGTTCAGACAAAATGCTGTGCAGTGCATCTGGTGGGGGAATCTCCGCTGCGAGAGGGGTGTTGGGCCGGTGTCGAATACTCAATTCAATGGATAGCCTTTTAAGGACCCATGGAAATCGGGTGATAGCTTTGGCGAGATACTCCCTTGCCAGAGCATCTTTGTGAAGCTGGTGATATGCTAGTGCTGTTGAAAATGCAATATTCGGAAGATGTGCATGACGCTTGACGAATTCTGGATGCTCTACGAGTGTTAAGAACCTCTCGGGCTGTCGAGCGTTTAGTGCTAGCATATCGATGATGAGACAAACTTGGTACGGGTCCCGTTCGGGATCTAGTGCAAGTAGCATCCGTCCAAACTCTTCTGCCGCCCTCCAGGTTCCACGCATGGCGAGATTGAAAATGTAACGCCAGCAGGCGAGCCAGAATTCGCGATTCTCTGGAACTAGGAATGAGAGACGAGCCTTCCCTTCCGAGAGCCTTGCGCTGAAGACAGAGTTCACCGAGCGGCCAAATGTGAAGAGCGCTCTCTCAAGGACATCGCCGGAGTCTTCGTGGTTTCGTTGTTGCGACAAAATTTCGGATACTTGAAGAAGCGTAGCGATGTGGTATGGGTTGTGATGTAGCAACTGTACCATGCGATCAGGATCTGTTCAATTAGCCAAGGGTTACTCTGCATCTCTGAGGAACTCACCCATTGCCTCAACACAAATTTTGAACTGTCTTTGCACATCCTGGTAGGCAGTAGAATGCACAAACTTGAACTCCGTAGGCCCACCGTCTAGGCCAACACTAACTACCTCCATACCCAACCCACCGCTCGTAGCATTCGGCCAGGTACCCTTCGGTTGAATAAAGAGATTTCGACGGCTGCTAACTATTCGGCCATCTCGCCCTCTCATACCGCCTCTTTGCCTTCCCCCTCTTCGGCCCTGGATGGTCCCCTCCCCTGATTCAGGCATCGCTGCTCGGCCAAACAAAATCCTCATCTCAGCGCTTGCGTCAAAGTTTTTTGACTCAACCACAAGTACTGAATCAATGAGCACCACCTTAGGCTGTAAATTCCCGGGTTTCGGAGCAGCGAGTTCACCAAATTCGTCTTGATGAAATTTCCCCTCGGTCTTAACCACCTCTGTTGCCTTCCCTTTCTTCTTTTTCCTCTTATTCTTGTTCTTCTTTTTCGCTGGTTTTTGCTCTTTCCCCTCTTCCTTTCCTGTCTCATCGTCTTCTGGTTCCTCGTCGTCTTTGCTGCCTTCATCCTCAACTTCTCCTAGTAGAGCAAACAAGCTCACTTTGTTTGGCGCCGGAGCCGGAGCCTCGTCTTCCGAAGCAGAGTCATTGGGAGTTTGTGACTGTGAAGTGAGTTCTTGATCGCGGAGGGCTCTTCGTGCGCGGGCAGACATTGTGGCGATTGGGGGCGTGTTTTGGAAATGGTGAAACTCTTGCTCTTGCGAGTTCGGTGGGGTGGACGCTGTTTTGGTGGGGGACTTGGGTAATCCGTGGAGAGGGTAACAAGTGGGGGAGGCTGTGGAGTCATGAACTGCGGTAGCCTACCGGTACCGTCAGGCCGAATGAGTAAAGCGCGAAGATGGTCGCTTGGAGATGCCACCAGTACGCTACTGTAGCAGCTGGCTTAGAGGCTTGTTGTGGTAGTGCAGGCGCCCCGCTGCAAGTACCGTAAGAAAATCTAGGATACCTGTAGTCTAGTTTCTTCAGGTCTGTTGAATCAAAGGTTAGGTTATGGATAGCAGTGACACAGGAGCAGCCGACTTGGGAGGGACTACCAGATGGAGGTCACTGAGAATGATAGCCACTGCAGGGGCCGGCCAGACTCGAGAAATCAATCATCCTCTGTGACTGGAACCAACCACTCCTTGTCAGAACAAGATTGCTGAAGAGTCATCTCTTGTATGGAACAGCGGGATACTCGAGTGCAAGGAAAGAGCACAGCAGTTCCCCAGTAGCCTCCTCCATGTTAGCTGGAGAGAAAATGTGAATATGGCTACCGCGCAAAACCTGCCGAGTTTGAGAGACCATGGCGAGATGGGGCCATACCTGTAAGGAGTGGGTTCTCCGCTAAGCTGTTTGGAATTGAGGCTAGCACGGAACTCCCTTCCCTCCATAGATAAACTTATATCTCAAAGTCTGAAGTATGGGTTGGGTTCTCTCTTTTTTTACTATGGATAGGGGAGTGGAGGGTAGGGTCCAGTAGGTTTTGTTTACAGAGCTAGTAATGGCTTGATTTCCCCATCTATGGTATGATACCATTGTTTGATGCGACTTTTCTCACCCAAACATGTATAGGATAGGTAGGAGACCATCGTGCACAGTTTAATCTATGTAGCCACTAGTTGTTCCCCCACCGATATCTTTCTTTCTTTCTTTCCCCCTCTCTGGGGATACCTAGACCGGATTTGTGAGGGTTTGGTCTGCCGCAGACTCTGGTATTGCGCATTATTGGAATAAGCCCAAAGTGACGGAGGGCCGGGCTAAATGTTCATACTATACCGGTACTTGGTCATACCATTCTTCGATAGTTGGGCATACGGAAATGATAGCTTATGCGGAACAAGTGCCCTATGAAAAAAGTGGGAGGAGGGGTGTTTGATATAATACCTGCCTCATACCGTGACATATTTGGTTTCAACTGATAATGATTTTGAGTCCGTTTGTTGCTTGATAACATTTTAATACCGCCGTAATTGAATCCGTTGGCCTAAGAAAATAAATTAAGAGGAACATGGCAAATAAAGAGACCTAGAGGGATTGGGCTATCGGTATGTAGAAGGTGTGATAGGGTGTGGTTGTTGATCTGTCTATCGGTGAAGAGAGAGAATTTATATTCCGACATACAGGAGTATCCCAGGCTTGTGCAGATAACGATAAGAAGTACTATTATGATATAATGACGGAAGTTGCAGGATGCCATGATATCTGTGTACTGTACTATACTGTACCTTTCAATGAATCGCTTTAGGGAATCAGATGAGGGCTTGAATTACCGGTAATAAATAAATAAATAAATAGATAAATAAATGGGGGTCAAGATGACCTTTTCTATTGGATATAACCCGAGGGCACCGGGGGGAAAATTTAAAAAAAGAATCATGTTTGTGCTACTCTCCTGCTTCCCCCCATCAGGCGCTGCTGTCCTGACGGGATGAAGCCCCAGAAGCCGCCCGATAACTATCCCCCTCCGGATTCTTCCAACTTGAGCACGTAACCAAGCAATCGTCCCTCTGTTGCTTCTAGACCCTCTCCTCCTCCTCCATCTCAACCAACATCTCCCTTCCAACAACAACCACCCACTCCTCACCTTCCTCTCTACCCCGGCTGGTAATACCCATCGCCGAGCTTCTCTCTCTCCCATTTCCTCTTCCCCAACTTTCGGGGCTTGGGTTGTGTGGCCATATCCCCATTCCTTCTGCCTCGTCATCTCTTTCACCGTTCTAGAGCCACCCGCGGGGGAATTGCGATTATGGCCACCGACGTGTCCCGTCATCCTGCCACTGGATCTAATGCATGTGAGTGCCTACTTTCATTTCTGCTTGCATCACTTTTTGAAAGACTCTTGGAGCTGATCCCTTCTCGTCTTGCGTAGCCTCTGGAAATCCCAAGGAACACCAACAGCACAAAGGCCGGAAGCCCTTCAGCGCGTTGATGAAGCGGCTTGCAAACCTCAAAGGCTCTAATTCAAACCACAACTCAAGTAACAATCCCCCCACAGGCCGGGCCGGTAGCGGCCAGCGCTCGGCTTCTTACTCGTCGGTTCCCCCAAATTATCCTTATTCCTCAAAACCCAAAGATACCCTCCCGCCGCCGTCCAGCTCCTCGTCGGCCGTTGAAGCATCTCACCTGTCATTCGCTGTAGCCCAGGGATTCCACGAGTCTGGCCACTCTCTTTCAAGTACAAATTCCAACCATTCGCCTCCTCGTCATTCACCCACCCATGCCCCGTCGGAAAAGTCCCAGCCTGCTCCGTCGAGCGCTACAGCGACAACATCAACCTATTCTTCCCCGACTCCCTCTGTGCGCTCGCTGACCACTACATTGACAACTATACAATCCACCGCGCCAGGTTCCCTTTTACACACAAACTACAATCCCCATCCAAGTCACCACCATAATCCCCACGGCCCCCCTGTGCTTTTTCAACATCAATTCCCGTCTACCCCGAATGCCCATGGGCAGCCGACGAGCCCCGGTCCGATCGCTCACTTGAGCGGTAACTCTCTGCACCCTCTGAATTACAACACAGCTACGGCGAATAATCTCTTGACGGATAATGCTTCTATTATTACCCTTGCGTCCTCATCTAAACGACGACGTCGCCATTCGTTGGATACTGATGCATCTGTCCGTGCTCTTGCCCCATCTTCGCTGTGGGGCGGTTCAAGAGAATCGCTTCCGCTTTCTGTCCTGAGCGGTAATTTTGACGTTGGCCGGTCGGTTGCAGGCGAACGCGGTAGTTTGTATGGAAGCACTTCATTTGCATCAAGGGGAGGCGATGCGGGCAGTATGCGAGATTATGGTTCTGGCAGTATTATGGGCGAGATTTCTGGACCCCCTGGTAATACTGGCGCCACCGTGGCTGCTACAGGGAGTCCTTTGGGAAACAGGGAGAGTCTACAGCTAGGTCGCACCAGCAGACGAAGCAGTGGATGGGGCACTGAAACTATCAACCCCGGCGATGATTGTGACGACGGTGACGGGGGGAGTCTGAGCGCCCGAAGTGCGAGCTTAAAGGTTGACGGTGAGACCTTTGATGCTATTAGTATGAAGGACGGGAGTAGTAACGTGGGTGTCTGGCATGGCGTGTTTGGGAGAGTTGAGGATAGACGTGAGAATGGCGTTGAGAACGAAGGAGATAAGGGAACCAAGCAGGGTGGGGAGTGAGGAATTGAATCTTCCGAGTACGGATTTCCATCCGATTCCCGAATTTTTCAATCTTATCTAATCCCACAAGTTTTAGAATTGGACTTCATTCGTGGGATGTATGGCTTGCTTAGCGACACGCTTATAATTTGGGGCTGTTCTCCTTCTCTTTTTCCATCGAGGATTCTAGCCTTTGGCTAACCCTTAGCGGGTGGGCTCTGAGGTTTCTCTCCTTTTCTTCTCTTTTTTTTTGCCCGATGCTTTTTGCTTTTTCCTATTGCTTCCTGTCTTATGAACGCTTCGTTCCCTTATTATTACAATACAATACCTTGGTACAGGCTCTCCTGCACCAGCTCGGCTCCTGGTACATGACGATCGTGCCTTTTGTGCTTTTAAACGGAGAAAATGGATATTTGGAGTTGTTTTTCGAACATGGTGCGGTATTCGACTGGAATCGCTGCCACGTATGTGAGGTTCCTAGACGATATCAAAGCGTGAAATAATCTGTGAGAAAGAGGCGTTTGATATGAGCGCATACACTGCGAGCTTGGTGACAAAAGAAATGTATCCCTAGGTTTTCCATTCAAATTCTAATTTTTAGTTGGCTATGATACCAGAAACAGCCACAACAGGTCCCGTCCTTCAAGCTCCGATAATATTAGAGGCGTCCATGGCGACTCTAAATTATGAGATTTCTAGTTTTTATTGATTGCCCTAAATACTGGTAAGGGACCCACTTGATTGTTATGCAAAATCCCACACGATTCCCATCGTCCATTTTAGAACATAAACCTTCAACAATTCCTCTAGCTTAATACTCGGGTATGTGAGTCTTTGGGTTAAGCTGCTGTCGGAAGAGAAGGGAGTCGGATCATAGATTTTTCCTATTCCTTGTTGCTGGATAGGTGTGTATTGAAAACCAGTTGTTTTCCGTAGAAAACCGGGGGGGCTACATTTCCGCTACTGCCAAGATCATGCTGCACGAGGGCCCTTGTAACACACTGTGCTCGAGTACGGTACAGTAAATGCTTGCACAGCCGTCTGCAGCAATTCGGAACCTCACGCCATGCAACTGTGTGGGGATCAGCCAGGTTTACCGAGAAACCGCCAATCTGGGTGATGGGATTACCAATACGGGTTGTTCAGAAGGGAGACAACAGGCCAAAACATCCCCAAAAGTCAGCTATTTCCGAGTGACTATTATGGCACTGATTCTACTGCAATGAGCTTTGGAGAATTAGCGGAATGTTTGAAATATACGCTATAATTTTTTTCCGATTTTTATCTGCCCCATACAGAAGCTGAGCGGAATTTGAAGTAATCGGGGTGGGCTGAAATGTACTCGAGTATCCTTCTTTGCACACAAAAACCCTGGTCTTGGCAGGCACCATTTGGCGACCAAGTAAGCGTTGATCACTACCCCATCCTAGTTGGGCAGAAATACCTGAAAAGTTGCCGGTACATATGCCCTGGCTGGCCATAGGATGATTTATTTATTTGCTTATTTTTGTTTTTTTTCCCTCTTGCAGTTTCTTCTAACAAAAACCGGTTGGATTTTGTCGGATCAGAAAAAGAGTTCGGTTTGGGTGTTTTTTTGGCCTGTCTCCTTACTAAACAACCTGTGTTGTGTCGATCGTTCGAGTGAGATATCATGATAAGGGTCTGATTTGTCCCGATAGAGTTAAGACAACCGCTTTTGTAGATCTGGTGACGACATTGGAACATCAGGTTTCTACTCCACCATACTCGAGTAGTCCAAGCGGGATCAGCAATACCGGTACAATGCTCAAAACTCTACAACAAAGGCAATCGTAGCCTTGATATTTGAGTTGTAACTTAATTGGAGAGGGGATCCTTAGACTATCCCATAGGCATGGTCATGGGTTGACATCTTCGCATGAAACGCCTAGTACTTGTACCTTCAAAACTTGGATAGTTGCAGCATGTGCTATGTCGTTGGGCTTTCCTCTTATGGTAAGGTCCTGCTATTTTGTTTCTTTTGTCTGTCTGGGAGGGGGGAAAGGGGCTGTGCCTTTGCTGTTTTTGTCGCCCATCTTCTAAAGGGGGAGTTTTTGACCACCTACAAGTGCTCGAGTAGCGCATGGTAGGACGTGAAAAATCGTTTGGTGGCAACACGGAATATACCACAGCCCTAGGCTTGTGGGTAGGTAATTCCATCATTTCTTGCCAAATCGACACTGCCTGGTTGGATTTCCAGAGTAGAAATCAAAAGATCTGCTCCACATTACTGAGTACGTCTGGTGTGATATAATTGAGTACTCGGGAGGGTCATTAAAAATTGGAAACCAGAGGGTGGCAGTGTAGGGATTATTTGATCGGACTATCCTTTGGTCAGGAAGGGGATAAAATGATATGAGAGTCGAAAACCTGGAACAATTGCTTTGAAATTATACTTGAACGAGTGAGGATGAGCCTTCATTTCGGGTTCCGTTTCTGCGCTCAGCCAACTGCAGCTCTTGGTGTCGATCAGCATCCCTACATCTGGGCTTAGCTTAATATGTAGACAGTGGCAAGAACTGTTTTTCACTTTTTTCACTTTTGGGGCCAAGTTTGTTCCCTCTAGCCCCACTCCGGATTGATCATAGATAGTTGGCATGCATGCTGGTGTCTTTAGATTTCCTTCGTTATAAGCTCGAGGGTACCCAGCCTCAGTAAGGGGGATGGCCACCTTGGTCGCAACAAAAAAATCTGCGCTCTACCGGCAGTTGACCCGTTGTGCTTGGTAGGCAGATGGCAGACCGCAACCCCCGCTCACTCACTCTACTATCAAAACTTTACTGTTTCTGCCCCCCCTGCGCACAATCGTGAGATCTATCGTATAGCAAAGGGCTTCATCCACACTTCACGAGCAATTGCAATTCTGGGGGGCCAGAAGCATACGCATGGGGTTCAGCAATTCTCTCCTTAAGCTCGAACTTAACCATCGTGAGCTTGCGTGCGCAGGAAGGTGCAATTGAGTTCTCACCTGCATACGAGGACATCACTTTGAGAGAACGCACATACGTAGGCTCTTGCCTAACGTGCGCACGTACGCATCGTGGGTTTTTTTTTGCGCTGGCTTACACGTACCCTCCTAGGTGTCCTCGTACCTACCTTGGTGACTCCGCTTCGTCAGCCTCCCTTTCCAAAAGGTATAAGAGGCTCTCTTCCCCCCCCCTCTCTTCGTCCTTCTCTTCTTCTCCTTCCTTCCTCACCAAACCTCCTTCGTCTCAAGAACACCCTCTACTGGTAACGAGGCCAAACGTTCTTGACAGTCCTTCCTTCACCGAGTTATCTTTACTTTGAATCATCTACCTACCTCTTCATCAAACTTTAGTCTTTTCTCATCAGATCCATCAAAAATGCTTGGTTCTGAGGCTTCCGGGGCTCAGACATACCCGTTCGACACCGTCCCTTCTCAGGAGAGAAGGAGGTCCATTAGTTTGTCAACTCAAGAGGTCGGCTGGGCTGGGATACCGCTTGTTGTAAGTTTGCTTCCTTTCGTTCCTTTTTCCTTTTCCCTTCTTTGCTTTTTCCCCTTCCTTCCTCCCTTCCTTTTTCTTCTTATTCCTTCTTCTGTTCCTTGATAGCGATTGGGGGTTTTGTTGTTTTTTTGTGTTGTTTTATATTGTTTACTACTATCACTGTAAATTGTTTGCTAACTTGATATTGCAGCCGCTCTATATTGGTGCGGCCGCCACTAAGGTTGATAAAAAGACAGTTCGAATTGGCATCTCAATTCATGACGGGGTTTACTCGGTTGATGCCTGCATCAACCAACTCATCGCTAGGGATGACCTCGACATGCAGGACATCGTTAGGGCAGATACCATTAAGGCGATCAAGGATTATTCCATTCAGCATCAAGCAAAATTTGTGGGTGCTGGGGTCACACGTGATCTCGAGAATATTTGCCCGGGAATTAGCGCCTGCCTTTGGCGTGAATTAGATGTTGTTGCCATGGTGCTGAGCGTGCAAACAACGGCCTATGGCGGAGACGCTGAGACAATCACCATCGATGTTGACGAGCAGGCGGACTCTGCAGCACGAAAGTGTGTTATGTACTTTGGTCCTAACCATAATCCGGCTCTCGCAATAGCTTTCAGGAACCAGGTGATGCCGGACGCGCAAGGGGCTATCAAGTTGGTTGATGGCTTGAAAGAGTACGAAGCTACCGTACACAAGGGCACTTGGAACACCGTTCTTAAGTATGCTTATGAGTTGAAGGGATATAAGGATGGTCAAACCGAGGGAGACCCTCAGTGCCCGCCGACTAAAATAGCCTTTTTCTCAGCAACCCCCCAGGGCGGTGGTGTGGCATTGATGAGGCATGCTTTGGTTAGGTTTTGCAATGAATTGGGTGTTAAGTTGAATTGGTTTGTTTTCATCCCATCCATAGTGCATAGTACCTATTTACTGATATGCGAGACAGGTATATTCCTAAGCCTAATCCGAAGGCTTTTAGAATTACAAAGACAAATCACAACATCCTCCAGGGAGTGGCAGGTCCCGAAGCAAGATTTGACGAGGAGAAGCAGGCTTTACTCAATGAGTGGATTGGAACAAATGCTAAGCGCTATTGGCTCTCACCCGGCGGCCCTCTTGCTCCTGGTGGAGCAGACGTCGTTATCATTGATGACCCTCAAATGCCTGCACTCATTCCGTTGATCAAAAAAGTTCGCCCGGAAGTCAAAATTATTTACCGTTCTCATATCGAAATCCGCAGCGACCTTGTGGACAGGCCTGGGAGCCCTCAAGAGCAAGTATGGCAGTGGATGTGGAATTTTGTAAAGCAGGCGGATGTCTTTATCAGTCATCCAGTGGACAAGTTTGTTCCGCACGATGTTCCGTTGGCGATGGTTGGGTTGATGCCTGCTTGCACTGATTGGTTTGTTTCCCTCTTTTTTTCTTTCTTTTTTTTTTGGCGCTAATAAATATAGGCTTGATGGGCTTAATAAACCTTTGGGTGAGTGGGATCTAAGATTTTATCACCATGACTTACGTAATTCGTGCAATGAGCTGGGAATGTAAGTTAAACTCGCAAACAGCTTCTGTTTCTTTGAGATAAAGTGACTAATTCTGTTGCTATCTCCCAGGAACCAGCTTCTGTATCCTGCAAGGGAGTACATCACTCAAATCGCAAGATTCGATCCTAGCAAAGGCATCCCAGACGTCATTGAATCTTACCGCAAATTGTGTGCTCGTATCATCAAAGACATACCGGAAAAGCTTCCCCCGCAATTGTTGCTGTAAGTTGGCCTCTATTTTGTCTTGAGCTGCTCATTGAATAACTTGGCACTGACGGTATCCAGCTGTGGGCATGGGGCTATTGATGATCCGGATGCATCAATAGTTTTTGCTGAGACTATGGAATTGCTTGCACAGCCGAGATATTCTGCGATTGCAAAAGATGTGGTGGTCATGAGAATTGGTCCAAGCGATCAAAGTAAGTTTCACCTCTGGGAAGATAGTCTGTGAATGCAAGACTGATGTTTGTTCTAGTGTTGAATGCATTGATGACTGCTGCAAAGCTGGTGGTCCAGCTCTCCCTGCGTGAGGGATTCGAAGTTAAGGTGTCTGAGGCACTACATCATGGAAAGCCTGTCGTTGCCACAAGAGCCGGTGGGATTCCATTGCAGATTCAACATGGAAAATCTGGGTTCCTGGTAGACGTTGGTGATACTGAGGCTGTTGCAAATCATCTCTTCGATTTGTATACCGACAATGATCTTTACACTAAGATGAGCCGCTATGCGAAAGATAGTGTGAGCGATGAAGTTGGAACCGTTGGTAGTGCTGCGTGTTGGCTTTACCTTGCGGCTAAACTTGCGAGAGGCCAAGTTCTCAAGCCTAACGCTAGATGGATCACTGACATGGCGAGGGAAGAAGCCGGTCAGCGCCATGGGCTTGGCGAACCGATACTCCCGCGTGGGGGGATCGACATTAAGGGTGAAAACTAAATTCGTGGAGTTTTCAAGTTGGATTGGGCCCCAGTTGGAAACTAGTTAAATGTCTTTTTTTGATGTTTCTCCTTTGTTTTCAATTCCCCTCTTAGCACCGTTTTGCCTATTCTGTTTTTCATTCACCTTTTCACTTTTTCTATGCAAAGTATCTGTTGGGGATTTTTTCGGTGCCTTGAAAAAATTCATGTATTGTTCATGCATAGAGGTGTTGTTTTTATAGATAGACCGATAGTTTCATCTCAATAAAAATTTTCTTCCAGAACATGGATTGAATGCGGTTGGCCGCATCTGGAAGAAACTCGTGAAAATAACTGATGGTGATGGCGATGGTGACGATAATTCCGAAAATTATTGACTGTAGTGTTAGTGTGCATGGATGCTTTTAAATGTTTCTCTAACGTTACTTCCACAGATGGTGATAGCTCTACTTGTAAAGTCACCCTCGGCGTTTTTAGATGACTGTTTTCGGGTGTGCCTCTTCGAAGGTATTGCAGAATCTATCACAATTTGTTTTTATAGAATACGGGGGATAGAGAGAGGACTAATAGAGTGTTTCTAAGGGCTCTACTATAATGTTTGCAGCGGCCGGGGGCATACGGATTTGTTGCCCCTCCGCCCCCCCACAAAGTTTGTCTGTCGATATTTACTTGAATGGGAAGGTCTAAGGTCCTTGGTCTGGGACGTCAGGGGAAATTGTGGGGACTATTTCTGCTGATCCATACAGATCTCCATTCATGGGGAGAAAGTTACAGTACCGGCCTGTTTTCCGATGCTTATGGACACACCTGAATGCAGCTAACAATGGGGAGCCCCATATTCTACTAGTGTTTTTTTTGTCTGGAGGAACGGTTTCCGATTCACTAAATTTAGCTAAGGTTACCAAGTACGGTACTACTTACCCAGAATACATCTGCTGCAGGACACGGCGGGGCTGCCAGGCCTCGGAGCTCCAAGGTAGGGAGTTCCACTGTGCCGGTTCAGCTCGCGAACTGGAGGAGCGAACTGTGGTACTCGCATTGGCCCTGGAGGTGGTTTGCAAGATTGTTTGGCGGTCGGGGGGGCATCGGTACTTGTGCCGCTGAGTCGAGGTTCCGCATTGTGGTCACCTTAGTCATTCACCAGCCGGATGGTGCGACTTTCACTCGGCCGCTCGGGTATAGCACGACCTTGTCTGCAGTCATGATGTTCAGCTTTTGGCCAGGACGGGGCGTTGTTTGAGGATGGTGTTGAGTATCTGAGGCCAGCACTTTTGACCACCAAAATCATCTAATGGGGTTAACAATACGGATGTTGTTAAAATATGAGATGGTCAAAGGGGGGCTCTTCGTGGAACTACCCAATATTTACTGCTCTTCGCTCTTATGAGTATTGTATGGGGGGGGGGCATGGCTTTGGTAGACGCTAGTGCTCCAGATTAGAGATGTGCCTGAGGGAATGAGTTTTAAGTGTCCAATATAATGTGGCTACTCGATAGAACAATAAAAGTGCAACAGAGACAGAGTAGGGAACAACGAGTAGAGGGACGGTGAGCGATGCACTCAGAAGGTAGCGGCAAGAACATCAGATTTGGTAAGGTTATTCGGTGTACCCCTCCTGTTCTCCCTCCCCCTACATGACATGATAGCGTTGAAAATTTTTCAAGCTGACAGTGTCCCGCAGTTTAGAGCTCTAACCACTGATCCCACCTTTCTATTCATAGTGTTAGTCTCTTGTTTGTGGATTTTGCCAAACCAGCAGCGAAATCGTATTATGAACTAAGAGGTCTTACCACCTACTATTCTGATGAACCCCTTCGAACCGTAGGACATATCCTAGAGCTGAGAAGGGGTGGTAAGCCTCCTTGATACTATAGCTCTGTTCTGTGATGTTAGGAATTCCCGTATTCGGACGAGGTGCCAAGAGCTGGTTGCCTTAAGCTATTGCGACATTGGCTCGCAGGCTTGTTCGCATCTTAGTATTCTTGGCGAACGTTGGACTTACCGTGATCATAAACGGCTGGTGGGAGATATTCTTGGATACGGCGAGGTATTAGGGGGGTTGCTCGGATTGTTTGACGGGATTCGGAATTGGTGGTTTATTTGGGCGGTGCAATCGTAAGTTACAGTACGTATTCGCAGGTCTTCCTCTACTCGAGTACTCGGTCTTTGCCGGCCGGGGCACCCTAGTGGGGAATTGATTTAGGAATTAGTTACTATGAAAAAGTCACTCCGCTCCACTGCTCACCAAACACGGAGTTTGCATCTTTCCCACTTTCACTTTCACTTCCTACCGTACTCTGCGCCCGGGGCCGACAGATTTTTCCCACAAAGCCCCCAGGCTCTCACGAGGCTAGTTTTCCACCTTTTTTTCAAATACACTTAAGTGCTTGCTAATTTATTGCCTGAACGGATGGGAAAGACCCGGAGGACTGGAGCCTTGAGCTCGACTAAGGGTTCGAGATGACCAGGGCACGAAGGGACATCTGGGTATTATAGTTCACGTGGACAAATGAACTTGCTAGTGGTCGAGGCTTTGCTAAGAACCACGCTGGCAAATCTGGCGCGGGGCGGATTTGGTGCGGATAGCAAACACGCTTTTGTTTTCTATAGCCGATGTGGGTGGGACACTGATTTGTCCTCTTCAGCATTTCTGACAGCGCCTTTTCCTGATTACCTGTATGTCTGTTTGCGTTCTATGTATTCGTCTTATTAATATTTTAAGTAATGTTTGACAGGAATGGCGGAGCTGACTATTTCTCGATCTAGGTTGGATAGGCGAATCTTTGGAATTATCGATGGATGGGATAGGGCTTGGTCCCGCTTTCCATACTCTTCTCTGCGACTGTACGGGTACTTCACTAGTGATCTGGGGCGGTATTTGAAGGCGCCCAGTTCAGTAGGAGAAATGAAAGCGGACAGGGCCCCAGGGCTGAAGAGGCTTGATGCTGATCAGCCATCGACAAGACTAGATCTCAAGAGCGGCACTTGTTCTTGAGCTCGGAAACTCTCTTCGCTGGAATTCTGGAACGTAACTGGCTGCGCATATTAAGACCAGGTATCCCACTTACAACCGTTGTTGCCTTTCGTGTTTGTGGGACTCGAACCCGGGATGAGATTGAGGAACGAGGCTTATGGAGGCACTGAGTTCAAGGGAAATGCGAGGCTGAAAAACCCTTACTGGAATCATTCGACAGATTACGATTTTTATGCTGTGGAGTTCATGGATTAAGTTACCTGGTAACAGTGAGCACAAGCACTAAGATGCACTCTAAGATCGCTGAAACGCATCACATATCTTAGTGATGGGTCGTGGCAGAGAAAGGCAACAAGCAGGTACTTGACATCAATACTTAGCCTGGAAGAACGCCGTTCTCGAGCTATTAAATAATAAGGAAAGAAGGTAGTCTAGTCCTTATAGGTCTTGGCTTCCCACATTGCCGGCTGGTCGCATAATGGAGCTGCTTATCTTACTGGTTGCCTCGATTTTTCGCCGAATACATGGCGGGGGCTGGTTAGTGACTTGAACTATCATTGGCTGTGGGGTTGTTCGAGGGCTGAGAGGGGATACTGTAGCCTTGGAATCGAGGAGGTAACAAGGAAACCGGATTCTCACAGAGTCTATTACCGCCTAGACTCAGTCTCTTGGGCATAGGCACACGGCGTCCTGCATTTCTTTTTTTCTTCCCATTCGATCTGCCGGTAGATCTTCTCTAGGCGGGCACTGCTCTTTTCGAGTCGTACCACCATATATTGTGAAGCTTTCGCTCATGGAGATAATCATAGCAGCTCTTGTCACCACCCAAAGGCTGGTGCCTGGCAAGTTCTCACTAGTGGACTCATAGGGAGTCTGTGGGGAATGTCGTGGCATTCTGCTAATACGATAGGTTGCGATGTCAAATCTTGTACGGGAGCTATAGAGGCTGACATTAAGCCACGCCTTACTCACAGACTGCGAGCCAACCTGTACCGATTTTTTTCCTTTTCCTTTGCCCTCGTGTTTCCCTCCAGAATTAGTGGGTCCTTCCATATTTCAATAGTTAGCCCTGCTGTGCCTGCAGGAGTATTTTGGGAAGGTAGCACGTATTCGGCCGATTGAGTGGTTGACTTAATGGAGGATGGCTGGGGGATTTCCGCTTTTGTGCATGTACGACGAGACAAGAGTTGATCTGCCGGCGTCGGTGTGATACTCGTTAACCACTTTTCTCTACTTAAGCTCTGGCGAGGCATAGGCTTGGGTAGGGGAGAGGGAGGATCAAAATTCATAGGACTCTCGACTAAGCCTCAGTCCCATATCACTCGGGAAGCGCGGTGAAGAAATGTTGACTGCGGGTTGAAGAGGTTGTTTTGTGGGGTGGGGCGTGGTGAAAATTGGGTAAAGTACCTGGTTGGTAAATTTTCATGCCCTTCGGTACTTGGGAGAGGTGTTTTTAGTGCGATCCTGATATCCTGTGAGGATCAACTCGACTCAATCGAGGTTGATTTTTGGCCATGTTGTCAATCTGGCACGGGTATCGGTCGTATTGAGAGCCCACAAATATTGTACTATGCAAGTATTTTGTGCCCGATAGTCCCGTTGAGGCGAAGGATATTATACATTGGAGGTGGAGCCTGAGAGTGAGGATGGTCTATTCACGGGTAGGCGCATTGAACTCTCCGCAGCGAGTGGTGTACAGTACAGGAGTAGGAATATATTATGCAGGCGCCTTGGGATACCGGAATTATTGGTATGTGTTACTGCTTACTATTGATTTAGAAATCTCATTGAAAGATAAGGTTCGGCTGACAAAAGGGAGTTTGGTGATAATTTACCAAGGGGGAAATCCAGGTATCTCCCCCCTCCTAGCTGTCGAAATTTTTGAGATTGGGTCTCTCCCCCCCACGTCGCCCACCTGACTGGTTTTCTCGGTAGGGAAAGTACTCACTTAGAGCGATTAAGCTTCTTTACGATGGCCACCTAGTGTGGGCCTCCAACGATCAACGATCAAGGAATGCTCTCCATGCTCATGATGTTGATATTGCGCTCTTCTATCTACCGCTCTGGACCTGAGGTCTTGGATATTGTCTATAGTAGTAAGCACATTTTCCAAAATGGGAGCTAGGCTATCTCGAATAGTTACTACGGAGGTATCATACAGCGCCTAAGTTTTGTATGTTCCACGAGCGAGGTTTGCTGCCCTTACCCCCTGTGGAACATACAAAACTTAGCTGTACCTCCGTATAGTTGAGCCAAGCAAATACTTCGCTGGGGGTTCGGGTGGAGTGCTTTGGGAGTTGAGTGGCACCTGACAAATACGGCTCTCATCGGAGAGTTGGTCTGCAGCAAAAGCGTGTTCCAGTTTTCCTTCCACCAAACGAAAAAAGTACACTACTTAAACAACCATATCTGACCACCACCACCATTGAGGAGAAAAAAAAGACTCCACATCCCCGAAGTGGCTTATCCCATCTGCATGGTTCCGCGGGAACTCGAATGGAAGAAAAATGTGCCAGGGCATCAGAATTCCCCCTCTCAGGTACACGAGGGGAAAACACCACAGGCTCGGCCCCGTTTCAGGCAAAACGGGAGGAATGAGTGACTACAACGTCCTCACACATTTTTCTTCTATACGAGTTTTTGCGGTAATGCTTTTTCAAGTTAGGTAGCTTGGCAATTAGTAACACTTCACTTGTATGGATAGCTTAGATGTCGAGCTTATCGACGTTTGAAGTGTGGAGATTCTAATTCTATCTTTAGCTTGTGATAACACTACCACAGTGAAATATAACCCAACTCTACCTGTGGGCTATGGCGGCCGGGACAAAAAGAAGGTTATGATGTGACACCGGCTCGTTCGCTCGCCTTGTGTCCGCTTATTATTAGATTTGGAAAAATAGGTGCAGCTGCAGGTAGAAGCGTCGTACCCGAGAAGACTGGGCATGATGCTTCTGCTTCTCGAAGGTGGAAGCTCTTTTTTGCGGAGAGCTCTCTGGTGTGGGAGTTGGGGTGGTGGTGTCTGCTGTGCAGTACCTCCAGGCAGATGGTGATCGAAGGGGGACTATCCTATAAAGAAGAGTGAGGTTTCCGTCACTGTTTCGGTGTTCGGGGTCTGTCAATCAGGGACTTGCAATATTATAACTGGGTTCTTTGGATTACTATTCTACTATCATATTCCTATTGTTGCCACACTTTTGACTAGGTCCAACTACTAAAATGTCCCAATCACATCCCCACGTTGATGTTCCGATATCTACCGAGGGCCTTTTGGCACTCACTTGGGGATTAAACTCTCTTGTTTTTGTCGTCCTGGTCATCAGACTTGTCCTTCACAGGCGGCAAAAGTTGAAAGGCCCCGCAATAGTTATTTCCGATGTCCTGATTTGTATTTCCTTCTTTTTCGGGATAGCGGTCATTGCAACGGACGCATGGAAGTACTCCAAGGAGATTGAAGCCAGGACTCGCAAATTACCGCTTCACGATAAAGAAACTTCTCCAAAGGTACGCCCCCTTCCTAATACCAGGGTGCGATTGAACCCCAACTGACTCGCACATCCTAGCTCTCCTTCCTCTGCGGGTACCTCGTCTTCTCAGCAATGTGGTTTGCCAAAGGCGCCTTCGTAGTCTACTACTACCACCTCTTCACCAATCTCTCCAAGAAGCTGAAATACTACCTCATGTTCGTAACCACCTTCACCGTGAGCACCTATATATTCACCATGCTCCTACAAACGCTCTGGTGCCGCCCCATTTGGACAAACTGGACCCTGGACCCGCTCCGCGGCTGCTCCGCCACAGGGAACACCACCACACTCCCGCTCTGGAGTTTCATGAATATCGCGACTGACATCTTAATTCTCGCTGTTCCGCTCTCAGTCCTTCACACCTTGCAATTGGGACGCAGACAAGCTGTGGCCTTGGCTGTTGTCTTCCTCATCGGTGGATTGTCGATCATTGCTGCTGTGGCTAGATTTGTTATCATATTTCCCAAGATCAGGAGGAACGCGAAGGCTCCTATTGTTCATACGTATGAGCTGTGGGCGTTGATTGAAATTACGTCTAGTCAATTGACAGTTTGTCTACCTGCGCTGCGAGGCTGGTTGAGGGGCAGGAAGGACAACCGCAGCAGGAAGGCTTGGGGTAGCAACGAGCGGAAGACTGCTAGCGATGTGAGTGGCGGGAGTAGTGGGAGGAAGACGCGAGGTAGTGAGGATAGTTTCCCGGACTCTGATGTTAGCAGCGCTGAGAATGAGGAGAGGTTTTTGGGAAACGACAATAGCGTTTAAAATTGTTGCCTTTTCTTCTTCTTTTTCCCCGCATGAGAGGTTTGCGATTGGTTGATGAACTAAGGTTTAGATTTATGTGTACTTGGACTCTTCCCCCCCCCTTTTTTTGTTGATATTCGGATTGTTAGAGGAGTTGTGGGAATTTTCGGTCGTTTTTTTTTTGTCTGCGGTTCGTTGGTACTTGAGTAGTAGGAGTTCATGAGGTATTTAGCTGGCATGAAGTTTATCAAGTCATGATATATGCACACACTTAATCTACTCGTACTAAGCATTGTTTGTGCATTGCTTATATCGCCCTGCACAGCACACCTATAATATAATATGTCAAAATCCCAGAAACCCACCGTCCTGGAAACCTCAGGACGGCCGTCATTGTGGAGGACGGCGGGCCCTGCAAGGTAAGACAAATTAGCGTGGGGGATTGCAGGGGACTGAGGGGGGACTGCGGGGGACTATGTATGAATCCTATCGACGGCGTTTCCTTACACCCTCCCTGAGCAGATACAGAAATTCGTCGAATAATATCTAAAGAAAGCGAATGCTATCTGGTCGAGATAAATTGGCGTAGAACTTTTCCCCATGATATACGGCAAGGGAAGGACATCAAGCAGAACCCTTGGTATTGTCTACGGTGGGATTAGCTCTGACGTGAATCGGATGGAAAGCACCCTGAAGGAACTGGAGTTCTATTCACTTGGTCTTCGTTCTTCCTATGTTGTCTAAAATTGATGTCTACTTTTATTCTTTCATTTTACATTCATCTTCTGCTCTGCTTTAGTGGTCGACCTTATAAAGCTATGAGTTTCATGTGTTAGGACGCGCCTGTGAGACACACATACGGTAATCGCATACCCATCTTGCAGTCTCTAGATTGCTAGACTTTCGGGGTGTTGGGGAATATGTGATGATGTAAGCAATCCGGCCAGGGATTGCTTACTATTTGGGGTTGGTTCCTGAGCGGTGATGAAACATTTTTCACGGGGGACGGCGGGGGTACTATAGTCCGTTGCGTCGGGGCACCGGGCAAGTTTCGGAAAAGACGGGACGGGACCGCTTAACGCCGTCCACCGCCGTCCGCCTTCTGGACGGACGGACTGCCCCGTTGAGAACACTGCGCTTGAACCTTGGGCTATGTGATGTTGTCCCCCTTGTTCCCAGAAGTTCCCGGGCGCTGCGTATGCGCTCCCGCTGTTTGCCTCTCTACATAGTTCGTGGTTTTCTTTCTTTCTTTCTTTCTTTCTTTCTTTTTTCTCTCTTAATAGAACAACGCTTCTTCAGAAAGAACTCGCAACAGTTTACCCTCAACGCCGTCCTATGCTCTCCACAACACAACTAGGGTGGTTGCTCGTACCCTACTATACTCAACACACAAATCTTTCTCTCATCACTTCTGCATCGACCACCTCCTTACCAACCGGCAGCAGCGGCATCATGTACCATCACTCGTTCCAAAGAAAGCCGATGGTAATCTTCTATATGCCTCCGCTGAGTTGCACTAATGTTGTATAGAACAAATCGTAAGCCGGGCGGTCCAATTGGGAAAGATAAACCCTGAAGCGGACCGATGGAGTCCAAAAAGGGCTCAATAGTATCGTCCGACTCGACGAGTCCCGGGAGATTATATCGAAGGTGGCCGATGCCCGTGGTGTCAAGGAGAAGGAGGTTAGGCAGAACATGGCCACCCTCTACCCTGTACTCTCCCGATACGCACACGGGAGTGGCGGCTGCATTGTTCTGAAGGAGTCAATCCACCGAGACAATGAGCGTGCCGGACTCGTGGCGATCATGGAGATACAGGGTGGGTGGCCCCGCCCGTTGTCATGGAGGGAGGAGAAGGGGGAGGGGGAAGAAGGAAAGGGAGGAGAAGGAGGAGAAGGAGGAGAAGGAGGAGGAGGATTGATTATCGGTAGTATTGTTTAAGGGAAAATTGATGCGGCTGTTATCATTGCTGACACTAAATCACTTCAATATCTTTACAAGTGATCCGTCTCTCCGTCTCATATGTCCTGACTAAACAACTAATCTGCCTTCCCTCCCTGCCATTGATCTGGACCTTCTTCACCTCATGTATATCCTTTTTCGAGTGCTTGCTGGGATCCGAGATATGCACTACCCCGTCGGTTCCGCCAGTGATGAGGCGGAAATTGCCCTTGAGGGCGATCGTGTCAAAGTCTTTCACTCTGCCAGGCATGCCAATAGACCCCCCCCCCCCCTGTTAGAGTTGACGGGAGCAGATAGTGGATGAACAAAGGGGTGTGAAGGAAAGGTACGATGAAAGATGATAGAATGTCTTTAGTGATTTCATTTGTTCTGAGGTTGAAAGGATCGACAGAGATTGATTGTGGGCTTGTCTTTCCTTTATCATGGTCATAGAGTTATGCATGGAGCGTTGGAGTGAAATGGATGAGTGTGGGGAACGATGGAATAGTTAAGATGGTTTCCTTATACTCTGTATGTTCTTATGTTTTTGTTTAGTTTGTTTAGCGTGAGTGAGAGCGAACGAAGTTTCTGATTTACCTACCCTTTAGTCCAGCCCTGGTCTAGTTCTCGTGTTCGTGTGTTTTGACTGTCGCGCTTTTAGTTTATCCGCCTGCGATAGCCATATTACGATACCTCCAAGGAAACCAATCAAGTTTAGAGAATCTAGAGATTCCAGACCGGTAGTGGGATAGAATAACACTCTCCTGTCCTTGGTAGAAATTGTCAATACTTCCTCCTCAGTATCCTTTTTGTTCTGCGTAATGGGAGTGAACCTTTTCAATACCATGCTCTTAGCGAGAAACCATTCCGGATACCATTGACCGAGAAATATGCCATCGAAAAAGTGAAACCATTGCACGGAACCATCAATCTCTTTGGCCATCATTAAATAGCAAAGAAGAATTAACAAATAAAGTGAAAAAGGAGTAAATGCGGTCAATGTCTTATATTTATTTTTCCACCCTCAGAATGGCGTTCTGTGGGATAGTTTTTTAAGCCAAGAATCCCTAGAAAATGGCTAAAAATAATAATTGCAAGGAGCTAGAAAAATACTAGGAGGTTTGAAGTAATTCTTTATTTTTTGTCATTTTTTTCAATTTTTTTGCATTGTTTAAGGGATAAAAAGATACCGGTATGCTAGAGTGTGTAAAGTCTTCGTTATTCGTTCCACTGGGGGTTCCCCCCGTGAAGGTTTCACTTTCTTGATGGTATATTTCCCGGTCGATGGTATCCGAAAGGATTGACCGCTAAGCGCATGGTATTCTAAAGGTTTTCTCGATGTACGGTGGATAAATTAAGAGTGGATCAGCCGGGTTGGGCAATGGGAGATTTGGTGTTCGGGGAGCGGGACAAAATAGGTGTTCCAGTACTCTGCGCTGAGGACAGAATCTTACGCAATGCTTCACCTACACAAGTGCCCTTGATGGCTAGGAACGCTTGCATTCACACTGCGCCTGCGTTTCCGTGTAGCTGTCTCCTCGCCACGGCTTGTTAACGCTTCGGCTCAAGGGGTCCCCCGATGAGGATAGTAATATGAGGGGGTGACAAATTAGATAATTCCGGAGCAAATGAGATTAGTGGTCGAGCCATCTCGAACTAAACCCAACTTCTTTGGGAGAACTAAAAGTATAAAGTGTTGATGAAAAGATACAAAAGTCCCCCGCAAGAGCTCTAAAAGCGTTCGATAAATGAGGTAGAAGCAAGAAAGGCTTTTAACCCATTTTAGCAACAGAGCAGCGGAACATCTCAATAGGGAATCCCAATGTATTCGAATATCTGCTGCAGACGCTCCTCAAGAGTGACATCGGCCGACAATTCCGGGAGTTCGAGCAGAGCAGAGACGGCCTGGCATTGATTGGCTGAACGTAGTAAAATGTTAATAAAGTCCGAATCCATCAATGGGAAAAACTTGCCGGACAGCTCAAGAAACTCTGTACGGGTGAGCGGAGATGGAGGGCCCTGGGGCACCTCAGCGGGGCAGGGAAGCGGTGCAGTAGTAGAGGCAGAGTCATTATTCAGTCTCGGCGGTGGGAATTGGCGCCTAGTCGCACTGTAAGTCATACTAGCTAGCCATAATATGGAGATAAGCAAGGATACTCGTTCTGAATCCGTTCCATCAAGTCTTGTATCTCATCAATCTGACCCTGCATCTTTTCAATCTGGTCTTTCATCTGTCCGAGAAGGGCCAGTATCTGCGTGTGGTCCACATTCGTTTCTTGTTGCGGGCTAGTGTAACTTGTCTCCGCGGGAATATCCGCTGCCAGAACAACTTCGTCTTGTAAATGTTGGGCAATGACTGGGGAATCTGGCCGGGCCATTATGCCGGCTGGAAGTGTCTCTTGTAGTCTTCAGAAAAGCTCTCGATATCCTGCCGATCAAGGTGTCGGGGGTGGGTAGTCGATGGCTTCGTGAAGTTGACGGGACTTTTCGACTAAGGGATGCTTGCCTCCTTGTGCAGAAAAAAAACAACTACTACGGTCAAGCCCTAGGCTACCTATTGTCCTAACCCTGTGCCGCATGCTCGTGGAGCCCTCCCATTCACACTATTGGCACGCGTAAAATTTAAAATTTAATTGCTTCTATTATTTCATGTTCTAGCTGTTAAACATAGAATCTCACTCGGGTGAAATTTAGCGCTCGAAATGCTCGTGACAAAAGTTAAGAAAGGGGAGCGGATTTTCATCATTCTAGCAAATAGGCCCAATATTTCGACGTCTATGTGGGACTATCTGCGCTCTGTTCTAATGTCTGGTGGCTCGCGACCAATAACTTTGGTAGAACAAGGACAGATAGCAGAAAACTCGGACCGAGATAATCGAGTGAGATTATATGACTGTACTCTGGAAATGTTCGAGCTCCTACCACTGTCTACCATGCACAGGAAATGCAGACCAAAAGAACCACCTCAAATATATAGTAGTAAATGTTGTTCGTTCTATTTTTTTACAAGATAGCGGCTACGCCTACCTCCCGAATTACTATAAAAAAAAGACAAACCCGATCATCACACCTCCTTATCCCTCTCCCACCACAATACTAAAGTCAACCGAGTCAACTAAAACCCACCGCTAGACTCCCCTCCTCTTATACACCCCAGTGCTCACACTCTCGCCAATACTGCTGCCCGTCTCTCCATGTTCCCCCCTCTCTCCATTCGCCCTCTTCCTCCTCCTTACCCGGCTCCCCTCAACGAGCCTCACTGCAAACCGCCCAACCCGCTTAACACCCCTCCAAACAACAGCAGCCCAATCCAGCGCAATAGAAGGGCTCGCACGCTCCTGGTCCCGGTATGTTATCCTGCCGCGAAGCTGTGGGTTGGCAAGTAGGATTGTATCAAAGGTGATTAGTGGGTCCGTGGGGCTGGTGTTAGGCATCTTGAGCTGTGTGTGGGCGCGCGAGGATAATGGAAGGTAGACGAGTGTGTGTGAAGAACGGAAGGATGGAAGGGGTATGCGGACTCGTTTTAAGGAGTTATGGTGCTACTTGAAGTTGGTAGTTTTCAAGACTCCTATAACTTGATAGGAAAGGGGAAGCTTTTTTTTCCCCAAAAAAATGGAGTGTGGGATTTTTGGTTGTAAGTTAAATGTTAGTAGGAATGTGGGTTGGATGTAGGAGACTTTTTTTCCTAAGGTATCCCAAGGGTTCAAGTAGTATATAGTAGTTCGTGGCCCCTCGTGGAAGCCTCATGCAAGCCCTCCGGGTTCTACAAAGAGCACACTTCGAAGACAATGAACCCGGTGGTCATTCCAGCGCAAGACCAGAAGGAGATACGAGCCATATCATTTCCACGGCTACATATCATCTTATCATCATGGCAATAACAGAAAATTCCGTATCCAAATCATGGTTCGCAGCCCCTAGAAGAGTGGACAGGAATCATGACAGATCACCCGTAGAAACTCCCTAGACAAAACTCACAAAGCGCATATCCGAAACCATCCTCCCCCCCCCCACTTGGCTCGGGGGGATCGGTCGGAACCTTGCCATCCTGATTCCTAGACTCTAGTTACGTGCTTAGATGTGGAGTTTAGAGCTATTGCGTTACGGCTTATTTGAGCAACCCAGCTTACTCCTGCGTCCCCACTTTCTAGACTATAATACATGGAGGGAGAGAGTAAAAGGAAAAAGGAAGAAAGAGGTGCCATACCAGCGGAAGTGGCTACCGCAGCCTTATCGAACAAAGCTGTTTGAATCTACACCAACACACATGAGCACAAGATCATGGGTGCTCTCCGGAGGTCGTCATACCACAACAATGTAAAGTGATATTGGCATGATAGGGCTCCCACGCGCTGAACCATTCCTGATTGACCGGTGAATGGCTGGGGCGGTCAGTGCACGTAAACAATGACATCGAGGAGCAGTGCACAAAAGCACCACAAGGCGTTTTCAGGCAGTAAAAGTTGAACAACAAAAGGAGAATCCGTGGTCCATGTAGAGTCCCATATACCTGCAATACTATAGTAACCGGGTGTAAATTGGATACCCCAACCGACCAGAAGATGATCCCCTTAACCCCTCCTCGCTGTGTAAGCCAACAAACCTCCGTAATAACTCTACCACAGGACTCCAGGCTCCAACTGAATACCGTGGGGCACAGAACTCCGCCATAAAAAAGGGTATGGCACAGCACTGAGAATCCAACCGCTAAAGCAATAGACTAGAATTAAATAAATATTAGGCAGATAAAAGATTCCTAAGCAGCAAGTACCTCTAACATCCGAGACTATTGGAAGCGCCCCAAACCTGGCAGAACCCTGCCACCAACAGAAGCTAGAAACAAACACCCTGCTCTAAACTCTTGCCCCTCCTCAACCACACAACCGGATATTCACCCCCCCCCCCCCCCATCGATAGGGCCAACTCCGACTACTTTGCCGTAAACGATAGCTACAGGTGGTGACCACAACACATGATAATCCCAAAGTAGATGCTCTCTGATACGGAACACAATCCGCAACACTCACCCACGCGTAAGCCACATCTGGGTGGAAGATGAATGAGTGAATGAGTGGGCTGCTCAGGAAAACCTACTGAGTGGTTCAATTGTGGGACTTTGTACCTGTTTGTTTTTTCGTCGGTTGGTTGGTTCGCTGGCCCTCGATTTATTATAGGTTTAGTTACGATGGGAGCTGTGAGGTAACGTACTATATGGCGGATGGGGGTGGGGTCTGGCTTTTATTAGCCTACGTGTAGAATAAATATATACACCTGGGATATACAGTGTGGTGGAGGTGTCCTTTTTTTCCCCTTTTTTTGTAGAAAATGCAGCAACTTGCCTGCTGAAACACTTCTGGCTAGAAGGCATCATAACTTATATAGTAAATCGAGTACGGCCAGTACAAGTGTAGGGGTGCAACTGTTTCACTCTTTGCCCCCTATTGAACCAATCCTTGCTTCACTTGGTCTGCAATGTTATGATAGCTGGAATAGAGAAGAAATTAGCAGCAATTGAATTATCGGAGTAAATACCAAGAGCTTTAAACCACCCTAGTATTATATTCGCAAAAGCGTCACCAGGAAGGTTAGAATAAGGCTGTGTTCAAAGGGTGATGGGGCTGGATCAATTAAGATTTTGCTTAACTGCCCTGGAGGGGCTCCACAGTGTAGAGAGCCGTGCCCGTACGGTGGGAGCTCGAATAATTAGACCAGGTGCTGCGCAGTCGGAAATCTCGCACTCCAGGAAAGGGGCAAAAACACGGCAAAAGGCAAGCTTCTCAGCCCCTCTGAAAGACAGAGGAAGGAGAGAAAAGAAGCACCAAAGATTACCAGGGAAGCAACTCCAATGGCATAGCACTTGATAGAACGTTCGATTTTCTACGGTATCCGCAAAGTTGATGGCCCACACATTTAATATGGCGAGTGACGGTCAATGAGCCTACCCCGCGAGCATTGTGCTCAGATGAATCACGCGCACCCACAAACACAACGCCAACCTTCATATCCACAGCTGCATCCACGGCAATTTAGGCACATTGCATCACACAATCACGATTCGCAAACACAGAATTGAGTGAAGATTTATTTTTACCGCCGAAAAAGCCGCAGGTCGTGAATGTCCGTAACGCGCAAAGCGAGAATGATCTCTATCCCCTATTTTCTATCAAACTCCGAGAAAGAAAGGGAAAAAAGCAAGATATTAGATTAGGCATGAAGAGAAAAAATTCCCTACAAGAGACACTCTCCCAAAGCGCAGCGAACAAGACTGCAACCAGCGCGAATGGTTTCCTTAGCACCAATACTCTCTGGGCCGTCTCCGGAGAGGGCAGGGTTGACCTCGACCTGGTGGGCGTTAGTAGAGACCAATAAATAATAAAAGATGCAGTCATACAAGGTCCATAGCTACGAGATATCCAGTCTCATGGATAACTTCGCATATAAAGTCTCCTTCTCTCAAAGTGAGTCCACCACGTACCGGAGTGCCAGTGCTCGGGGCGCTATTATGGTTAGTAGGAGAAAGGCATAAGTAGAAGAACGAAAACCTACACATATGGGTCCAAGGCGTCGACATCAAAGCTCAAGTGAATGGGCATACCCTCTTGACCAGGACCACAGTTGATATGGTCAAGAGCCATGTCCATAACTTTGCCAATGCCGTGTCTATCGACGTCGTGCATGCTAAAAGCACGGATGCCATGATCTCTAAGTATCTTCTTCTCCGGAATATCGACGTCACGAAGACCGATATACACAATCTTGGAAGGGTTGATTCTGTGTTCATCTTTAATCCAACCAAAGATATCAGGGTTTTCAATGGGTGCCTTGGCAATTCCAGTCAAGAAGGCAACTGGCATGCCATGGATGTTGCCGGAGCCAGAAGATTGAGGAGTGTTGATATCTGCATGGGCATCAACCCAGATGAGGGCCATCTCAGAGTTATTGTGGCGTTCACGGATTGCCTTTGCGGTTCCGGCAACGGAACCAATAGCAATGGAGTGGTCACCACCCAAGGTGAGAACAAGGCGTCCCTTGGAAGCATGTTCGTAAACTTGACCGCAGATAGCATGTGTAGCATTGGAAACAGCAATGGGGTTGATCATGGGAGCCTTTGCTCCATTAACGTGCAGAGGGAGGTCAGTTCCGGGGGCAGGGAGGTGCTTTGAATAACCATGGACAATCCCATCATGATAGAGGGTGTATTCCAAGGTCTCTTGGATGTCGGTTAAGAGCCCAGACTCAATCAAAGCGGAAGGGGCAGCATCAACTCCTGGTTTGCACTACTCAAAAAAAGTTAATGAGGCTCAAAAGTACCAAACTAACAAATATCTTCCAAAAATAAAAAGAAAGCTCAGGGGGGCATCAGGAAAGCAGCAGGGACACAAAGGGTGATACATCCCAAACATACCTGGCCACCTGAGAAGCCAACAGCAACCAATCCAAGCTGGTCCTTTGCAGGAAGGAACTTGGTAGCAACAGTGGAAGGGGAAGTCATTTTGATGGTCGCCCGAACGAGAGCTGCTTTTTGTTAGTGAAGAGATGAGGGAGTTGCCTAGAGAACAAATGCAAAGACGGGAGGGAGAGCAGTAAGGTATGGAAAGTTTGTGGGATCGGAGAGGTAAGAAGGAAGGATGGGAGAGATTTAAGGGAATGGAGGTAACTTACATGATTACATGTAAATGGGAACTTAGGGAACGTAAGCACAGCGGTGGACAAGCTGACACAAACTATGAGGCTGAAGGGCAGGGAAGATAAGATACCGGTGAGGTAAGAGGGAGGGAAGGAGGTCGGAAAAGAGTATTTGAGAGAGAGACGATTGAGAGAAGGGGCGGAAGACGAGGAGGGAGAAGAAATGGAGGGAAGCTCGGTTCCTTAAATCAAGTCTCCTTCTTCGGTCCGGCCTCAAGCCTCCAACCACCACCACCACTACCACCGGGAACCAACTACCAATACACACTCAGCGCAAACGCCGATAACGGACCTCCCTTCCATCCTTCTAATTCTTTCCTTCCGCCTCCAGTTCGGGCAGAATCCGGGTGCGCATGTCACATGGAGCACATCAAAAACATCATCAACCCGGACAACCCACTTCACCCCACATACACACTCATGCGCAGAAAGGCTATCAACGGCCTTGACGTTTCCCGCCCCGGGCTCTTGATTCCACTCTTTACGTAAAACCGTAAGGAGTGTTTCCTTTCCGCTTGGTCTTATCGAATTATCGCGTCTAACACTTAGAGGTAGGTGCAGCCCTTCATGGCGCTGTGAGAATGGAAGCCTAACACTTAGAGGCAGTCGGGTCCGGGGGTGCAGTTGGGAAGCTCGCGTGCGATTGAACTTAGGGGAACTGAGGGAGGGCAGGGGGGGTTTTATCATATCTCGATTTATTGACCGACCCCTCATCTCGTGACCAAAGGGACTCTGGTGCATGGCATGGGGAAGGTGGAGGGTAGGGAACAGGGATTAGAGTGCTAGGCTCAGTTCCAAGTTTCCAGCGTCTACCTTAGGCTCTTACAGGACTGGTAAGAGTGAGGGAAGAGAGGGCTCTCCCGAGCGAATGTTAACACATTTGAAGTACGGCGTGAGTACAGTACTATCATCGTAGCAATAATTGTCGGGTTAGGTTTAATTAAGGGTTCTTTTCAGCTCAGCTTTATCCTGCTGCTGGACCAGAGGTATGGCACTGCAGACGTCCAATGGGTATGACCAGCTCTCCCACGATTGGGAAACGGAAATACCTTCATCCCGTCAGCTCAGCAAGTGGATAGCAAGATAAGGCCGTTTTAACACAGGACAGTCGCAGCAATACCTTATCAGTCCGGGGATACAGTTCTGTGCGACATCCACATCCATTGCCATGATGCAATAGTGCAATTATCCCAGACGTGCATCTCCCATCATATCACATAGTAATAGAGCCCGATAAACTGCAATTCAAGGCGACCAATCAGCCTTGCCGACGGGGAATTTGGGTCTCAGCGGTCCACGGTACCAGCACAATAGCTTTATCACACTGGCGAACACGACTTCTCAGATATATAATACTACACCACATCGTAATAATATTATAACGGCGAATAACTTACGAGCGAATTGTACCCATAGGTTTATCCTCACATTCATACGGTAAACGAATTCACAAAATCCAATCACAGCCCCACACTCGTATACCCTGAGGGCTGAGAGCTCCACACCGCAGAGCCCAATCACTCAGGAACCCCCGCTCGCTATCAGCATGTGCCTCTTGCATCCAACTCAGATCATAGGAATTCAACCAACCAATGAACCAAGAAACGGCCACTAAAGGTTAGGTTTCCCGCGGCAGCTCGCACCCACCTACTTCCACGTCACAACACAAAGTATCCGTATCAGCATCACCCCCACCTCACCCAACAACCACCATCATCATCACCACAATGTCATTCTTGCTTCAAATCACCCCATCAGATAAATACCTCTACATCTCAGCCGGTAATCCCCTTCGCTCCCACTCTACCTCTTTCTCTCCTTCATCAACCGGCTAACTACAGTTGATAAAAATAATAATCAAAGGCCTATTGGCAATATACGCCATCTGCACTACTCACTCGCAACTCATCAAATTTCGGTCGAGATGCGTTTCAAAGCCAAAGGTGATACCGCCGGATGCGGGCGTTGATCAGACGACCGAAGATGGTGTGTATTTTTTTCCCCGGTTACAAAGTGAAGTGAAGTTAAGGAAGAAAGAAGGAACTAATTATGAGCGAGGGGTGGAAATACAGCAATTAAGTTAGAAACTTTAGAAACCCTAGCCCGTGGGATTAACGCTGATATCCGTAACGCGTACTTGCCCCCCTCCCCCAGTACACAGACAATCCCCACCTACTAACAAGAATCTACCAGCGCCCTAAAAATTATAACCGACCGCGCAACAACCGACGAAAACATAGGTCACCTCCTCTCTCGAGTCCGCTCCTCTACGCCCTCACAGCGCCTGCGCTCGCTCCGCGCACTGCGCTGCTGCACCTACAGCACAACACTGCACAAACTCTGTCAGAAGCGTACCTTCGCCGCGCTCGTCGGCTGTCTCAACAGCACGCTCCCCACGGACGAGAACCCCGCCGGCGACCCGTTCAGTGAGAAGGAGGCGTTGTACATACTCGCGAGGTTGATGGGGCTGTACTTCATTGCCAGGGAGATGCTGGTCGAGGCGGGATTCGTGAAATGGTTGGCTAAGGCTAAGGTCCCTGGATATACGAATGTGGTCGAGGCTGTGTTTGATCCTGAGGGGGTGGATCTAGTGGACTCGAGTCTCGTGCAGATTGTCAACGTGCTCGAGGAGAGTGTCGAGGCCAGGGGGGCGCTGGAGGATGAGGGGTTGATGACGAGGGGCAGGGGTGCAGGCGGTGGAGGAAGCTCGGGTGAGGGGGGGAGGTTTGGGGAAGGAGGTGAGGAGGGAAGGGGTGATGTGGAGTTGGAGACGCTGGTTAGGAACGTCTTTAGGGGCCTTAGGAGAGAGCGCGCAGGTAGCACTAATGGGGTTATGGAGCCGGCGCTTGATGAGTTACCAGACGATGAGGCTCCGGTCGTGCCAGAGTGGGATGAGGACGTGCTTGATCTTTGAGCTTGACCCTTGACGGGATGCTACTCCTTCTGTACCATAATCTACGACACTGTGTACCCACGATTACCCTCCATGCAAATTAATTCAGCACAAACATTCTAAACTATAACCTCGCTCTAAATGCTCCCGCGGCACCACTTCCACTCTTCCCCCTAAACCTTTCCCACGCGATCTCCACCTCCCTCGCGCCATCATAGCCAAACATAAAATTCCGAAACGCCGGATCCCTCCATTTGTTTGGAAACCCGGGCCTGACATCATCCGCCAGCAACATGGCATCCCTCCTCTTCTGCCTTTCCCCATCATGCAGGTGGAGAATATTCCTCATATCCGTACTCCCCGTCACAATCCTCGTAGTCCTGCTCTTCCTCATCTCCTCATAAACCCGGAGTAAGCCCTGCAGCTGCGACCGATCCTCCAGTTTCCCGAGCAATCCCCCCAACACGCCCCCATCCTCCACGGCTATCGCAGCGCCCTGAGCGAGGTATGGAAGCGTAGCATGACAGGCGTCCCCAAGTAACGTGAATTTCCCGGATGGATGCGTCCACGAGGTCATTTCTGTGCTGTTTTGCAGACGCCATTTGCTGACGCTTGAAACTAAGCTGATCATCTTCTGCAGTCTTGGGTCCCAGGATTTGAAGAACTTGCGGACCTCAGCGGGATCGGCGGACATGACGTTGACGCCCCCGGGCATGTTGTCTGGGCAGATTAGGACGATGTTGTAGTAACCCTCGCCCTTTAAGAGGTAGCATACTGCGTGGCCTTGCGGGCCTGCGGGTGTCTGGGTCAGCCTGTGTCAATCGTTCTTAAGAGAGAGGGCATATCTCACCCATCCAAGTATTGATTGCGGGTTTGCGAACGAATTCTTCCAGGTCTTTATGCTTGCGCATTTCATCGACCTTTATGAGTATGCGGTACGCAAGGTCGCCGGTCAAGTGCGGAGGATCCGAACGTCCCAGAAACTGCTCGCGGCATTTCGATTTTAGTCCATCGGCGCCAACGATTAGATCGGCCCCTATTGTATCTCCGGTGGCAAGCGTCACGCTGGGGGCTTCAAAGTCGATCTTTGTCACCATTGAATTAATGCGGACTTCTACAGTTAGCTTCTATTCCTAGCCAATTGAAGAGGCGATGAACTCACTCTTGACGCCAAGAGCATAGCACTTATCCACTAATGCTTTGTGAAAATCCGCCCTATGACAGTGCCAATAAGGCCCTCCGTAGTCCTCCTCTGACAGCGGGACTAGTGGTTGCTCGTTGAGTATGCTTCCATCCCGATAACTGCGCAGTCGGATTGCCTCTGGGAGGACCGACACTCGATCAATTGCCTCTCGGAGGCCCCATGATATTAGGAAGCGGGCAGAGTTTGGGGGTATTTGTATGCCTGCTCCGACCTATCCATTGTTAGTACACATCATCACCCAAAGGATAGTAGGGTGGAAGCATACTTCAGAAAGAGTGGAAGCTTGCTCTAGCACGAGCACCTCATGCCCAGCAAGTTTAGTTGCAATAGCGGCCGATAAACCGCCCAACCCAGCGCCGACAATCAATACGTTAAGTCGTGGTTTTAGCATTTTGTGGTGCATAAGCTCTCAACGGTACCGGGTGGGTTCGTAGTGGGCATATATATAGTGGTAAAACGCAGTAGTATCATTCATTCAAACTCGTACACCTGCGTATCATACTACTCCAACCCCACAGCTCGACAGTGCCGCACCACACTACTGTGCCCCAATTAAATTTCCCACCCGCGCCCCTCCCTCACGTGGCGCTGCTAGCCCATCCGTGCACCCTGAATCTTGATTCTTTGGACGAACCCTTGGAATGGCCCTCATTTCTTCCCTTCTTTGAAGGATGGCCGCTGCACACTCCGAACACTGGGAGGTCGTAGCAAGCCCCCCAAACCTGTACCACCCTCCTGGAGCAGGGAAGTGAGGTGGAGAACCCTATAAAGAAAAGAACCTAAAGGAAGAAAGGAGAGAAAAGTAGTACCGATATTAGAGATGGGCAGGGAAAGAGGGGTCGGAGTGGATTTGGGAAAGATGTGGGGTGGAGTAGGCCTTTGGCTTTGGTGATGTGATCACTCTTGGGAGGGAGGCCTGTGATAGGGGGGCGGAGGGAAGAAGTGGCGGGTAAGAGTAAGGGCGAGTGGAAGTTGCTTTCTGGTGGCCCAGAGAGCAGAGAAGTGCGGACCGGTGACCCTTAGCATAATACAAGTTTACCATGCCCGAGTACTAGTGCGTAAAATACTGTACATATGCATGGAATTACCATACACGTGCACAGTGCCTTGGAGCCTGGTCTTGGGATGGCGGAGATAGCCAAGAAATGTCGTACTGTAGTGGATTATGCGGAATAGCTTCGTTGACATCGCTACTACAAGTCTGCGCTTCCAGAGCCATTGTGCCGCACAGCACTGTCTAGGTACTCTCACAGGCAGCCCGCTGTAATCCGCAGTACGAGCCATGCCAGAGCCTTCTCCACACTTGTGCTGCGCCGGTACTGTATCTGCACATTCCTCTCCCCAACCCCAGCTCGTACAACTCTAATCCCACCTCACTTCTATAACCCCTGCGGCCACAACACCGTCCGGCACAGCACCATAATTCATATCTTAATCCCACCTTTTCTTTCTTCTTACTTCAAGAAATACCATGGCATTTGTAGCGCTTTGCCGCAGAATCCCATAGACCTAATTGACATGCATCCGCTGCCCTTATCGGTAATTTTCTGGTGTGAGTGAGATTTCGTGATTGTTTGTCTACCTTAGATTCATGTTGATTCTGGTGTTGAGTCTTTATTGCCTGGGATTAGCCTGGACATTGCGCCGTAGCACTGTGGGTACCGGGGGCGTACGCTCCGGCGCGGAATATAGCTCTGGGCTTTAATTGACCTGGGTCAGTGGTGCCGGGGTAGATGAAAACATAGGGCGCACGCTGATCTTCCCGGTGTTAGTCAGGTTCTAGTACTAGCGCAGCTTAGTTGAAGCCGAACCTCTAACGTGGGAATTTCCTTATAATGTGTCTGGCTTCAATTCGGCCACGCAAGTATCGTGCGATAGTAAGAACCCGGGGGACATCCACTATTTCCGTTAACCCAGGATAGGTTTAGTTAAACAATTTAACAGAATTGCGCGTACCAATCGATGGGATCCAACAAGCCCTGATACACGAATACTCGAGTACTGTGTCAGGAGAGCACTAACCCTCCTTAAGAGCCTTTTGTCTTAGAATCCGGAGATTGCAAGGCTGGTGGGGACGGTGGATTTGGCGAGTTTCTACAACACTTGTCCCTGAAGGGGAAGTGCCCTGACATTTAGGAAGGAAACTGGAGATATATCATGGATATTTCAAAAATCTTTCAGGACTTTCCACTTTTCCTCAAAGGGGCGTTCACCACCCCTTCTGTCGGGTACCGGCTCTCTTGTCTAGGAGGGGGTAGTACAATAACGTCGCCGCCTCTCTCCCCCTCCCGCTCGAATAATGTGGCAGATCGCACCTTCCCTCACCCAAACCTCTTGCCCTCTGCTGCTTGTAGACACTCTCACCCTGTGGCCTCCCGGAAAGCTCCGTCAGGTCAACTACCCGAGTGCTGGTATAGTAAGTGCAGGAAGATGAATCCTTGCAATACCAAGATTCCCAGAATGATGGATTTGACGGACGGGGATGCCGCGGGAAAGACTGTTACCATACAAGTACGAAGGTACAGCACCTAAGTTTTGAATATTTTACTAGCAGGGGTGTTACGCTAGCAGGGGCCGGGGCAGCAAATCGGGTATAAGGACAGCGAATTGGGTATAGTGGTTACCCAATTCACCTCCTCATCCCTGTTAGTCGAACATCCCCTGCTAGTAAAATATTCAAAACTTAGGCGCTGTACCTTCGTAGGCTCCTAAAGTCCGGATAATCGTTTGCACCATCTTATACGAGTAAGAGGCAGTGTGAGAAAATGCGAGTGCCAATTTAGTATGGGCACTCAGACATGCACGGACTATTCGCCATATTCTTTAATCCTTGTTTTCTGGTACACTCGTCCCCCGCTATCCCGGATCTGGATGAACCGGATAGCCCGCCGAACCAGAGGCGATCCTTGGCACCTCCAGTTCGCCACTAAGTTTCACTGGTTGAATCTGAAACTGGAGGTTCCGGTTTCGTATGAGATTTTGGGAAATCTTGCCCCCTGCCCCTACTTGTTAGTTGCTAAGCCAGGTATGATCCTCTCAGAAAAGCTAAACCAAAAAGGGGGGGGAGAAGGAAAGGGAGGGCCAGGCGTGACAATGGGAAGGGAGGATGGACAAAAAAGTGCACAAACAGTAATCGTAGCTGGATGCCTACACCATTGCTGTTAGTACCGGGTCTTTATTCATTTGTATCACTAATGCCATCTACGAAACCGACCAGGAAGGTGGGATGAACTGCTTTACAGAATCATCCTCCAATGGGCGTGTCCCGATATCAAGAACATGCAGCATGTGTGCCTACCAGATGGATGTCCGAAAGTAATAATACTGCCTATGGAAATTTCCCAAGATAAAGCTTCTCACAAGAAGGGGAATAAGTCTTTACCATTCCCCAAACAATACGAACTCTCTCTCTCTCTCCCTGGTGTTCCGGATACCCGTTCGCCCCCGATGAAATTTGCGAAATCTAGCTATCCTGGATAGCGGGGAGCGAGTGTACGAGTACCGGTACTTCTTTGTAATAATTACGAAATAGGAGTTCTTGCTACTACAGCATTAGACAGTATTAGGCGTAGTCTTCTCGGCCTCTCAACCCTTGTATCGTAGAACCAATCAATAATCCTAAGCCCCCGCGAACGCAACCGAATCAGGCGTCCTCGGCCCATTCCACACAGGCGACGCAGACTTCACCGAGAATGGGGATTCAATTGCAAGCCCAAACAAGGGCGAGCTCTGCATCGTTCACTGCACGCGAAACGACGCATTCGGGAACCCAGTTCGGGACAGCGCCATCAATATGTGGGGAATTTATATTACGGGGCATCACAACACCCGGTGCGAGGGCAGGGCAGGCCCGGGTCCTAGAGTGCCTTGAAATGCGAGCGCGAGGGACGCAGTTCCCCTACTAGCCCCATCGTGCATCACCGAATAGGGCACCGTCTTCACATACCTGAACTGGAACTCCCCATCCTTATTGCTCCCCAAGATTGGGAGGGGAAGGGTTTGATCCACATATAACGTGCCTCGACCCTTCCCTTTCCACCACTTTCCGGCCAACCAAACCAACTACTCGAAATCAATTGACGATGGAAAGTGCACTCTCCTCAGTGGCGACCCTCGGGGACTACAGATATAGTATCTGGCTTAAAGCCTTCCCTAATAGTTACCCAGCCGAGAGGCCAGGACCCAAAGATTGCAGAAACAGACGGGATCAGACCGGGGCGTGTCGTTGGATTTGGTTCTCGCGGTGAGAGGGCCGATGCGGAGCAATTGGAGGAGGGCCTATACCAGGACTAAATTCGCTCAAATATCCGGGTACTTTGTGCCTGGATATTGGAATGATTCTTGTGTCATACCGCGGGTACTGTACGTACGGTGGGTGGCGAGATTTTTTGGACTGCACTTCCGCCATACATGTCGTGTGCTCGAAGAGAAAATCTTTAGAATACCATGCGCTTGGCGGTCAACCATCCACTGGGAAATATACAGTACCACCACCGCAAAATGCGAAACCTCCACAGGGACAATCCAGGTTGCAACGAAAGGCAAGGACTTTAGGCACCAAGGCATACCTTTTTATCTCTAAATAATCCAAAGAAATTGAAAAAATGATGGAAAAAATCAAGAATTACTTTAACCCTGCTAGTATTTTTGCTACAATTTTTTAGTGATTTTCTAGGAATTCTTGGCTCAAAAAAACCATCCCACAGAAAGCCATTCCATTGGTGGAAAAATAAATCCAAGACATTGAGTGCATTTACTCATTTATCACTTTATTTGTTAATTTTTCTTTATGATACTATTTAATTGTGGCTGAGGAGAGTGATGGTTTCCTGCAATGATTTTGCTTTTTTGATAGCATATTTCCCGGTCAATGGTATCTGAAATGCTTCCTCACTAAGAGCATGGTATTACGATAAAGAGTTGATTTTGCTCGCCAGAGGGGTAGGTGCCATACTCATGTGCTATTAAGCTCCCCCTTGTTTCCTGCAATTGCTAGGAAGGGGCCCTGACGACAAGGGTTTGGTTACGCTCCCTCTTGGGTATTCTTCGACCCATTCGTGAGTCCCTCTCCGTCAGTGGGAGAATTGGGCTGTGGGACCTTATAAAAGATGGCGTTTTTCAGGCACTCTTTTTCAGTACACTGTGTGGTAGAACTGCTCGTATACCTTTTACTACACCAGGGGTTCAAAAAAATCTACTCCTTGGTCAGAAAGATTGGAGTTTTGGCAAAAAGGCGGACAATTTTGTCTGCGTTTATGATATTCTATATATGCCATATTGCGCGGTGCCAGACGTGATGTTACAGTCCTCTTCCCTTTCTTCCCCCTTCACTAGCTATTTGTAAGTCACTAGCCAGAGATCTTCATACCAACCCACCATAAACCAAATTACTCGAGTACGCACCGTAAGCTATCTCATTCTAACTTGTCCAAATTTCTGACACATTACATCTCACCGCAATCTAATTCTCAACAATAGCGCAGAGGGCCACACAAGATCCATTCATCCATCCATCCCTAGCCCGTGAACACCGATACTTACACCCTCACCAGGCGGGTGACAGGCGCCAATCTCTGGTCGATCAGAGTGTGAGTGCGCTGGTAGGAGAGGCTGTATGAGCACACTGCCAGGCGTTAGATCTCAGGATTAGCCATGTTGCAGTTGAACATGGTGTTGGTTGGTATAACGGAGCAAGGCGTGTCTTCCTTAACCCTACGCGGTTGGTGCTGGGTGCGTTTGGCGGAGATATTGCGGAGGCGACTGGGTTGGGAGTGGAATATCGGGCAGGTATGCATGGTGTCCCGTGAGTGGTTGGTGGGGGAAGCATCGGAGGGATATAGGATCGTACAAGTTTCCGACTACGTATCGCTACTACTCGAGTATCACATTGCTAGGAGATAGGTGTAAAGTGGAGTGTAATATATATATCGGAAATATATGGCTTATCAAAACCCTCAACCGTCGGTATTGAACCACCGAGTGATGTACCATGAACCTTTTAGCAGAGCAACCATTTCCAAAGAAAAAAAGGTAAGCAAAAACAAATAAATAAACGCCGAATCCCAATTCTAACCCACACCGAAGGCATATCCCTTAAGCTGTTGATACATCGCGTCCGGGTTGAGATGTGTAGCACTAACTCATTTAGTAATTGTGATAGGAAATACCTTGCTCTCTGCCACTGGTGTAGTGCTCAGAATACCACAAAATCGGTACCACTGAGTATGGCCATGATGGAAACAAGAACTTCTGCGTATATTTTCTCCCAACTACCCAAATAAGTTAGTGCTACACCTTCCAATCCGGACTGAATGCTTCAAGTATATATACGAACCCCCATGCACTCCCCATACCGCCTCCTCAAACCATGAGATAGACTTACTCAATTAACAATTGGCCCCAACGTAACCTCTTCCCTCTGTCGCCTCTCCAACTCCTTAACCTCCTCTTTCTCCCTTTTCTTCTGCTCCTTCTTCTTCTCATTGAACAGGCGCATGGTGCCGTGCTTCACGCGGGTGATGATATCTGCGACCTTGCCCTTTGTGAGTTTTCCGGAGTTGCGCATGTCCTCCCAATCCTTGTCGCCGCGGAGGCGAAACTTCTCCAGGAACTCGAGCTGCCCGCCCGAGGCGGGGAGCTTGCGCCACGGGGCGTTGCGCGCTACCAGATGTCTGGGGTAGGTCTTTAGAGCGTAGGTATCTGTCAGATATGATTAAGTTAGTGGGCGCAGGTTCGTGGGAAGGGGGAAATATACCAGCACCGCGGATGGCAGGATCCAGTTGCTCTATACCAGTCATGATAAGCTTCGGCCGCGCCCACCTGCCCCGCCCCAACTGTAGTGGGAGCGCGCGGACTTCTTCCACGTTGTAGAATCCGTTGCTGTCCATTTCCACCGTAATATGTCCGTTCCCTCCACAACCGAGAACGTACTTTGTTGGCCCGATGGAAACCCACGCTAGCCTGCTTACTGAATAGACAACCTGGTCGGCGCGGGTGTCGCTCAACAAGTCCCAGATGTCATCGTAGTCTGTGTATTCCAGTTGAATCGGCAGTGCCGGTGAAACTTTGGCCAGAGCATCCCGATTGAACTTTTCAGCAGCGATGGCTCGAAGACGCCCCTCCTCTTGGAGGATCAGACGCCCGGCTGTTTTGGCCAGTTCCTCTGCCCGCCCTTTGGCCTCTTCCATTTCTTTTTCAGCCTGCTCGCGTTCTGCTTCTAGCGCTGCCTGCTGGGCTCTTACTCGTGCTCTGTCGGCGGCTTTCATAGCCTCTTCCTCTTTAGTCCGGATCTCCTCCTTCATCTTCCGGACCTCCTCCTCGATCCTAGCGTCTTCTTTCATCCGGCTCTCCTCCTCGGCCCTGGCTCTTTCTTGTTCAGCTTGCGATTCCAAAACGCGTCTCTTCTCCTCCTCTTCGCGGGCTTTCCGCCGTGCTTCTGCTTCCTTGGCTGCTAGGGCGACCATTTTCTCTGGCGTCATCTCGTTGATCAGCATGTCTGGATCCAAACCGAAGAGTGTTGGCGTTGTAACAACCCCGTGAGAGAGGTTTGCTACCATGTCGATTATGTGGCAATCAATTTTCCCCGTATTCTCCGACTTACGCAGGCCTCTGCCAATCATTTGCGTAATTAAATTTCTCGAACGGGTCGGACGCGCAAGGATTATACAGTCGATGTTTGGAATGTCGGTTCCCTACTAATCGTCAGCACACCCAATCGGCCTTCGAAAGAGAGGTCGGGGGAGTACTTCAGTAAAAACACCGCAGTTAACCATCACGGGAAATTTCCCAGCTTTGAACTCCTCTAGACATTCCCGACGGACTTGGGTCGAAGTTCTGCTGGTAACATCGCGAGCGTCGATGCCGTGCCCGCGGAATTTGAGCATTACTGAACGGACATGGGCTATGTCGACACAGAATACTAAGGTTGATTTACGTTCCGCTGTTAAAGTGTTAGCAAGTGGTTAGGTGTATATATGGAGAGAGAAGTACATGCTCGGTCTGTCCAGGTTTTTATTAAAACTTGGTTTGCCATATCGGTGTTGACGGCTCGTCCAAGCCCCCTTATATCGAAATCTCCGGTTGCGCACTCCCTAACATTTGTCAAGTCTACACTTGACCTCACAGTTGTAAACCGCGGAGGCGATAGCCTACCCCAGTTAGCCGGGGCCCGCAGTAACAGCCCCACTGAAAACAAACCATTCATTCTCGATCATAGTAGTAGAGTCCCTACGCACACATCAGCCCCTGCCCATCCAACCTCCGCATCAAAAACACACATGTGAAAAACCAGCTTATCCAAGACCTTCCCCAAGCTCACCCCATCAAACCTCGAAACTGTAGCACTGACGCCCACAATAATCGGTGTTTTCTCATTGACATCCATAGCCTGAAAATGTTTGAGGACCTTCAAATACGACGGTGAAACCGCATGATGGCATTCATCGATCAATATAAGTTTATACAATTCCGCATCGTACTTCTCCAGCCGGTTTATAATAGACTGTACGGACGCAACGATTATATCCGCCTCCTTTTTCGCGTGCGAAGTGCCCATTTCTATGTCGACGACCTTGTCTGGGTACTGCTTTTCGCACTGCTTTGCTGCTTGCTGGACAAGTTCCCGGCGGTGTACAAGAATGAGTGTTTTTTCGGCTTCTGGGCGAGTGGGGTGAGTTAGGCGGGATATCAACTCTGTAAAGATGATCTACCACCACAGGCATCAACATTAATCCTGTGAGTCTATCGCTCGCTCAAGGGAAGGAGTATAAGAGAAGAGAGAAATACAGTCTTCCCCCCACCAGTCGCCAGCGAGATCGCCATCCTTCGCACCCCCTCGTTCATATTCGTCAGTATCGCTTGGATACAGTCCTCCTGATAATCCCGTAACTTTATATTCTCGGAACGCCATGCCCGCTGGGGAAACGACGAGAGTACCAATGCCCGCAGAGGAGAACAGATCGGCCGGCGGTGCGAAAGCCAGAGGAGACTGGAGGAAGCGCGGGCACACTGTAGCATCCTCCTCATGTCGTATATGGCAGGAGAGGAAGAGGAACAAAATGACGGGTCTTTTAAGGGTCCTTCTAGTGTTTCCACGGCCCAATTGGGAGAAGGATTCGTCGGTGATATTTTTGAGGTATCGGTAATTTTGAAATCTTGTCGGTCACGTGATGAGGCTATCGTTTGGGAGAGGTGTGAGTTAAACGCAGAAGTTCTACCTGCATAAGAATTAGGGGCTGTTTGGCACGCCAACGTTTGTAAGGTTTCCTAAACTGCGTTTTGTAAGGTGTGCCAAGCTGTAGTTTGCAAGGTATGGTTTGCCAAACGAGAGAAGGAGCTTTTATAAGGTAAACACAATGCATATGTGGCTATTTGGGCTCAACCCTAAACAGGAGTGGAGGAAATATTATTATTAGAGTATCATATTATCATACTAAATCGAATTTATTAGAGGGCAAGCCCCCATATTTACCAGTCACCAGTATGTTTTCAAAACTCTCCTAAACCCAAAACTATGCTGCTTTCAAACCGCAATTCATAAGGTTCCCAAACTCTATACTCGAGTATTTCAATCAATGTGCTGCCAAACACGGCTGACCTTACAAAAGTTGGCGTGCCAAACAGTCCCTTAGGCTCGTCCTCTTGGGGAACGTCATCGTAGGGTTTAAGTTAAGAATCGAGTGATACCCGGTGTCTCCTATCCCTTCATCGATCAGCCAGGTTTAATAATCCCCGCCGCCAATTCTTTCTGGTACCGCCACGACACGATGTCTGTTATATACCGTCTCCCCCGCCGTGTCCTGCGAATCCTCCACACACCTCCTACCCGCTGCCGTCACCGCGCCTACTCTGATGCCCCAAGGCTCAACAAACTCGTACAAATCTCGGAGGCGGTGCGTGAGGCACTAGTATCAAAGACCCCCATCGTGGCATTAGAAACGGCCATCTACACACATGGTACCTAATAATTCCCTTCTTCCACCCCCTCTCGCATGGCTAAAAATCGTAGGGTTCCCGTACCCAGACAACGTGGACCTAGCTACCAAAGTTGAAGCCACCGTCCGCAAGAGTGGGGCTGTTCCCGCAACCATCGGGATCCTGAACGGGATCGCCCGCATAGGGTTTTCACAGCCGGAATTGGAGCACTTGGCGTCTACTGCGGGGCAGAAAACCACTATTAAAGTGTCTCGTCGAGATCTGCCGTTTGTCATGGGGATGGTGTGTTCTCAACCTTGGGAGCCCTAACCCTGGATAGCATAGCTAACTTGGCGTTGGATGGACGACAGAGACATATAACTGCGTACAACGGCGGGACAACCATTGCGGGCACCATGCTACTGGCTCATATGGTGGGTATTAAAGTATTTGCGACGGGGGGGCTGGGAGGAGTGCACAGAGGGTATCCAAACCCAATGGATGTGTCTGCGGACTTGATGGAGTTGGGGAGGACGAATGTTGCAGTTATTTCCGCTGGCTCGAAGGCGTTTCTGGACCTGGAGAACACCTTTGAAGTATTAGAGACCCAGGGAGTATTTGTTGGTACATTTGGTAAGGCCGGAGCCAAGGTCATGGTTCCCGCCTTTTACAACCGCGAAAGTAATATCATCAGTCCGAATATCTTGGAGAGTCCCAGGGACGCGGCTGGAGTTATACGCATGCCCCCTCCTCACTCTTACTATACCTCCAGCTAACAATGACACCAGACGCAAGCCACACCATGGGGTTGACCTCTGGTCAACTATTCTGCAACCCCATCCCCGAAGAATCCGAAATTCCGGCGAAGGACATTAATAAGGCTATTTCCAAAGCTGTCGAAAAAGCCCGCAACAAAGGGGTCTTCGGAAAAGACCAGACGCCCTACATCCTCAACGAGATCAAAGAAATTACAGAGGGTGCCTCACTACCAGCGAATATAGCACTCGTCCTGAACAATGCAAGGATGGGAGCTCAGGTAGCGCAGGAACTTGTTAGGCTTGAAAAAGGAGAAGAAGGGTTATAAACACCTGCTTATTTGTTTTGCTATGTTTTGTTTCGTCTTTATTTTGGGGGTTTCACGTGTTAAGGCTTATGATACCATTTTATGCATAGACATCCCCCCCCTACTACTTCCACTTCAAATTTCATGTCACCAGTGACTCCCCCCCAAACTCCTCCGCCTACTCCCATCAACCAATCACCCACCACCATCGCAGTCCCAGAAATCCTAGTAATCGGCAGCCTAGCAGTCGACCAAACCCTCAGAACCATCACAATGACCCCTCAGCTGCATGCCTCCAACCCAACAACAACCACCGAAACCCTCGGCGGCGTCGGTAAGAACGTCGCCCTGGCAGCACACCTCGCCGGCGCAAGCGCCCGCCTGGTATCCGTCGTAGGCAAAGACCTAGCCGGGGCATGGGCCCTTGAGAAGCTCAGAGCGTTGGGTATGGACGCTAGTGGCGTGAAGGCGGTTGACGGCGGAGTCACGGCCAGGTACGTTGCAATCAACAATTCCTCTGGGGAATTGTTCATCGCGGGGGCGGATATGCAGATTTTTGAAAGCGCGCAAATGAGCTCCCTAGCGAGGGGGGAGATAGCCAAGGGCGTGAAAGTTGTCTGTGTTGACGGGAATTTGTCTGTAGAGGGATTAGCGGAGGTGGTTAAAACTGCTGCTTTGCTTTATATTCCACGTTTACCCCCCCCCCCCCCCCCCTCTCCCACCTCTCGGAGAAACATTCACTGATAATGACAGTGACGGCGAATAGTGATATTTGAACCAACCTCACCTTTAAAATCCACCCGCATCCTCTCCCCCACTCTCCCCATCTACCCATCTACCTCCGCGATCTCACTAACAACTCCAAACACTCACGAACTAACAACCATGTTCTCCCACGCTCGTGAGATAGGAATGTTCGAGCGGGAGGGCTGGTGGCGTATCATAGACGACATCAATATTGACTCGATGTTTTTAAATAGTATCTCCTCCCCTGCTGTCCATCTACCGATTGCTAATGTACCGTAGGTGTAGCCCAACTCTCCACGCGCTTAAGCGGAAACCTACTGGAAGACGGGATAATTCAGTCCGCGGTGCACCTGTCGCCGTACTTCCCCAGGATTATGGTTAAGCTCGGGGCCGACGGGGTTGTGCTTGTGCAGCTTCTTCCTCCCGCGACTTCCCCCGCTTCTGCGGCATTACCGTCTGGGGCAATTGTCTCTCGGGGCACGGGCGCCGTGAGAGGAATTATGGTAAGGCATTTTCCGGCAGAGGTGATCTCGCAGGAAGATATCATTAGTGTCAATGGTGCGGGCGATACATTTTTGGGGGCTGTGCTGGCGGGGTTAGCGAAGGTGGGGGTGAACGGGGTGCATGTTGAAGAGATCATTTCCAGGGCGCAGAAGGCAGCGTCTTTGACTCTAAGGAGCCCCGAGAGTGTCAGTAGGAGAGTAGTTGAGGTTAGGTGGCGGTAGTACGGGTATTTGGAGAGCGTATTCAGAGAGGGCTTTTAGATGCGAGTGATTCGTGATGATTATGTGAGAACCCGGGGAGCATGCGGTCGAAGGTTGTGTACTAGTAATAGGTGACAACAGTAGCTTCATATTGGGCCTAAATAGAGTTACCGATAGTTTCTAAGTAATTTATAGTAGACCGACTTTGGGAATTTAACTATTGGTATTTGAGGGATTGAGTGGCGGCTTTAAGGAGGTTATGGAAGCAAATAGTACCAGTATCCTAATTAGTAGGCCATGGGGATATAGGAGCTATCTCGGAAATTTTTCTAGCTCAGCAAATATTATACGAGACGCTCAGTCGCCTCACAATGGCCCAACTATAGTTTGACCAAATTCACATCTTCATGCCCGGACCAATCCAGCTGAACACTAGCCATTAAAGAATGAAAGCCCAAGCACCCCAGCAAATGATTCAGATTGCTGTAAAACGAATCGGTAAAAAAAAGAAAGAAAAAGAGAATACCACCCCCCGCGCTTTTTCTCCCCGGAAACACGGAAACGCACTAACGGTATCTCCAGTAGCTCTCGGTGTTGAGTCTCTTCCAAGTCTTCCTGCGACCAGCAGTCGTCTTGTTATAGCGATGACCCTTGTTGAGACCGCGGCTCTTCTTACCGGTAGCAGTCAACCCACGAGATTCGCGGTGCTTGTGGACTGGCTTGGTAATCCAGTTGATGCGAGCATCACGGCGGATGGCCTTGTGCTGAGGGTCAACGAGGATGACTTCAAAGTATTTGTAGGTGGAGTCCTGGTTTATCCAGTAGGAGTCTGTCATAAGAGCATTAATTTCTGATATCAGGTAACTCTAAGATGTAAAGCCATACTCAAAACACGCAAGTTTGCGCAACGGCGGCCGACACGCTCCTCGGCAGTGGAGCGGAGAGAGCGCTGATACTTCAACTGATTGATACCTTGGTTGGTGGGCTTACTGTTGTCGAGGCCACCATTAGCTGCATGTTCTACCCCGGAATATTGAACCTCCTTACCCATAGGTAGCACCCTTAGGGGCGGGCCTCTTGCGACCTCCACGACGGACACGGACACGGTAGATAACATAGCCTTGCTTAGCTTTGTACCCCAGACGGCGGGCCTTATCAGGGCGAGAAGGGCGGGAGGCACGATGAATGACATCTGTGGTTTACCCCAACCCATCAGCAATTGACTTCATTATCCAGTAATTCCGGATCTAAACGCACTCAATGACCTCAATTCCCAGCAGCGAACACGAAGCAAGAAGCGGAGAATATCCGACTGCTTCTTCTTGTGAATTTCTTCAACGTACTTAAGGGCACCCATGTTGTCGGTCGTTTTGCGATAAGCTGTTTGTTAGTGGTTGTTGTTGATGCGGTATTAGTTTTTTTTATCTCGGGTGGGGGAGTATCTAGTGAGTTCTCCTAGTGGGAGGGTGTGTGGGCGGGCAGTCAGGGTGGTCAGGGCAAGCCCTAATGGGGATCTGATAAGATCCGAGGGCGATAATTTACGCCACGCAGCGGCAAAGAGCCTCAGGTTGGTCTGAGTGCCAGAGCAGATTCCGCAGAGGCTGTGGGAGCGCCTACTCCAGCATAATTAATTTCACACCCTATTCGCCGTGGCTGCCAGGTTATTGTTTGGTTTTCTACGAGTAATTGCTTGAGTCTCGAGAACCTTATTGTCTGTCTATCTCACTGATTGTATGCTACTGTACTGTTCGTGCTTAGATCATGACGTCAGCCCTACTTTCCCCACCAATGCAACACTCAGGGCATCAATCCAATAGTTTACCAGGTTTTAACATCTCAAAATTCTCACCCCTCTTGCAATCTCATCTAGCTGGAAGCATTTCAATCGGTACCAGGAGAGATGGCTTTCAAAGTTTGACTCCCGCCCAAGACCCCAGCCAGGGTCCGCTAACGCCGGTACTAGACTCTATCCGCAAAGAATGCTGCCGCCCTTGACAAAGAGCTTATGAACACAGGAGCCTTTTCCATCGACCAACTTATGGAATTAGCTGGGTAAGCTGTAGCCTCAAAAAATTACCGCCTAGATCTTCAAGGCCTCTGACATCCCGAGTTCAGGCTATCTGTATCTCAAGCTGGTATTCTATTCTCACTAACAAACACTGAAACCTGGGAAGGCTAATAAGCCTTTAAAGTTTATAGACTTCATCCTCCGAGCCGAGGGAAAAAAGTCCTTATTGCTTGCGGACCGTAAGTCTTACGTCCAGGTTAGTCTAACGAAGACTAATGTATATGGTAGTGGAAATAATGGTTCTCCACCATTCAAAAACTGGGGAAGCAGTCAAGAGCTGATAAGCTGCAGGGGGTGATGGTCTTGTAGCTGCGCGCCATCTGTGGCATTATAACTACCAACCAACAGTCTACTACCCCAAGCAATCCAAAAATGAACTCTACCGGCGACTAGCAACACAACTAAGCAACCTTGGTGTGCCCTTCACAGAAGATTTTGAAGGGGCTTTAAAAGACACAAACCATGTTGTTGACGCGATCTTTGGTATATCCACTCAGCCCATGTTTCGGGACTTTGTTAACAGGTTCCACAGGATTCAGTTTTTCAGGAGAAGTCCGAGAACCTTTCCCGTCCGTAATCAGAGCCCTGAAGGAAACTACTATTCCAGTGACCTCCGTCGATGCACCTTCCTCGTGGGATATCGAAAACGGGCCTCCAAGTGAAGGGCCTGGGAAGGGCTTTTATCCAACTGCCCTAGTGAGTTTAACGGCGCCGAAGCCGTTGGCAAAGTTCTTTCACGGCAGACATTTCCTAGGCGGAAGGTAGATTTATCGGCGTTTGCCTTACTTTGCACTTTGCTAACATTCTTTAGGTTTGTTTCACCTGAGATTGCTCAGAAGTACGACCTCGAACTACCAGAATACGATGGGATTGATCAAATTGTGGAGCTTGACCCCAAGACAGGACAAAAACTGAAACTCTGATTTGGAGGTGTATTACTGTCTATATCTACTTTCCCTCTTAACGATATTATATGACTCTGCTCGTGAACACCTGAATCTTATTGATACCACTGTATTAGCTCTTGTGTCGTCTCCTCCTCCTGGCAGATCTTGATAACATTCCCAGTGAGTTTTAATGAGCCCTTGGTGCGTGGTCACGTGTAGGCACCAGCCACCCAACAACCAAACCCCAGTTTTGCTGTCATCGCCCAGCCCGAACACGGAATTCTCCATCCCTCTTCCCCGTCCACTTTCAACATCATTTTCTCTTGACGCTTCTTGTTCAACCTCTAAACATTTCCCCTTAGAATAGACTACGAGTATTTTTTTTATCTGGCATGAAGTTTTACCTTCCAATCAACCAGCGCTGTTAGAATATTACCTTCTACTCCGTTTTATCTTGCACCCACGACTCTTCATAAGCCAGCTAAAGGGAAACCCTAACCTCGTTCAAGAACACTGTGCCCGATCTCAATCCCAGCCTCCACTCCACCCCTCCCCTTCCTGTTCCCCCCCCTTCTCCTACAGTTGCTGTTCGATCGCTCCTTCCTCCATTCATGCGCCTTGCCCATTGATATCCCCCACTCAACTGTCATCATAACACCCGTTGCAGCTGCCGCCCTGTGCATCCAATCATGGCCTCCTCCGCATGTACTTCCTCCTTCTCCCACATTTCACTTGTTCCATTCCATTCCGTTTCTATCTCTCTCTTTCCTCCCGGCAATCTGTGTTTCTACAGTTCCGATGCCTATACATCCTTCGGTATTTGTTCGCGCTGACGGTATCTTGAATTATTAGTGTCCGATGAAGATGTTTCGACGGTAATTCTCCGCTCATCCCAATTTTGCTGGCAGGCTGTTATTAGCGCATGATGAGTTGTCTAACGCTAGGCGTGTTCCGTTGTTGCTGTTATTAGTTTATACCGATTATCGATGCCATCCTCTTTGAGTCTGACCTGACAACTGTCTCCGTCAAGAAAGTCCGCAACGGTCTGCAAACCAAAGTTGGCTACGATGTTACTTTTCAAAAGGTTTGAATTGGCCCCCGCTATCTCGTTAGCCGTACACTTGCTGACTCTTGAGTACAGAAGCAAATTGACCTTTTGATCGCTGATCGCTTCGAGAACGTTCTCGCTCAGGTTAAACAAGAGGAGGATGCTGAAGGGGAAGACGAAGACGAGTACGAGCAGGAAGTCAAGGAGGAGGTGTCCGAGGATAGTTTCTCTACTGCACCAGACGTTGGGAATGCTGTTAAACATGAGTACTCGGTCACTCCCTCCAAGAGGAGCAAGTCCGTCGTTGATGAGGACGCAAGACTAGCTGCTGAGCTTCACGCTCAATGGAATAGCAGTCGCCCTTCTAGATCCGCCAAGAAGAAGCCAGTGAAACCCGCCCCAAAGGTCCGCAAGTCCAAGAAGAGCGATGCAAAAGTCAATTCTGATGGCTCCGACGGAGAGAAGCCGACAAAAAAGAAGAGAAAGGCTAACCCCAACAGCCCTTTTATGGTAAGAGCTCTAGCCCCTCTACAACCCACTCCTAACCTACTACAGGCTCCATTGATCCTCTCGGAACCTCTATCGATTCTCTTGGGCGAGACTATGGTATCCACCTCACCTCCCCATCCCGCAAGATGCCTTCTTAAGCTAACGATCCCCAAGCTCTCACGCCCAGAAACAGTAAAACGTATTTGGGCGTATGTCAAGGAGCGCAATCTTCAGGACCCCGAAGATAAGCGTTACATTATTTGCGATGACTCCATGAAGCCAATTTTCGGTAACAAAATACACATGTTGTAAGTCGAGTTCTGTGCGAATGCCGGGCTAACAAACTTCGTTCTAATTTATCACTACAGTACTATGAACAAGGTGCTTGCCCAGAACATGTATAAGCCAGAGGAGAAAATATAACGTGTCGTTCAAAAGTGTTCCGTGATCTGCATTAATGGCGGCAAACTGTACAAGGGGTCTTGGTGTATCAACAACGTTTTTTACTTTTCCCTTCCCTTGGTTACTTGTGGTCTTGGGTTTTTTATATTTTTCTCGGATTTTCTTCCTTCCCGGCCCAGTCTGGCTGGGCTCTTTCTACTAGCGTTTTTGCTTTGGATCTGGGAACTGGAGCTATTAGGTTATTGGGATATTCCTTTTTGTCTTTCTGATTCTGATTCTTGGTAATTCTCTTTTCTTTTCTTTTCCTTCCGCTTTAAGGAAAGTGTGGGCAGGATGGGGGCCGGGGTAGGTGCTATTTAAACGTGGAGTTGCAATGGTGCTTTATTCGAACGATATGGCATGATTGACTAAGCGGTCCATAGATGGGTGGCCTTGATCTATATGGGATACCGTCGTTTTTAGGATGCTTGTTGCTCTGGCAGAGAATGTTATTACTTAGGCACGTTACTTGTGTTTTGTGAATAGACCGTCGAATACCTCGACAGCATTGTAGCGGAGTTAAATCCAATATAATTTTATGGCACCTGTCTATATATATCTCTACCAGAGCTAACTCGCACACGCGGTTCATACGCCACGAAATAGAGGACGAGCTCTGGGATACCAATATCAAACTACGACTTCGTAGCGATAGTAAATGTGACGAAAAGGGTTCGTTGATATCGGATAGAAGGGCAATAAACGGCTAGTAACAAAAGAAGAATTCGCCATACGGCTTCCATCTCTAATATCACGAGAAATCACCGCGACAGCGACCGCCATCCATCCATCCGTCATCAATCAATAGTCATCCAATCATCAAACCATTCCCAAATCCCACAAAATTCCGTCCATAACCCGTAAAATCCCATAGAGAAAAAAATGAAAGAACACCAATCGTATCCCAGAAAAAAAAAGATTAAATTCCCAGCAGTGATACATTTTTTCGCCCTGGTTATTTCGTTCTTTTGTTGTCCCCCGTGCGTTGCTCCCGTGTTCGCTCCACACTCTAAGTCCCGGGGTTGGGGTTCATTTTTCTCTTTCCGCCTGTCATGGTAACGTTGACGAATCGACGGGTGTAGCTGTTTCCCCTCGGCTGTTAGATTTTGTTGAGAGCATAAGGCGAATAAGTGGTGGGTAATTACAGAATCCTCTTCTTGGCACGGCCCTTAGGCTGCTTTGGCTTTTCTTGGGGCTCGACCTGTAGATCATTAGTTGCGAGCTCTCCGGTAGCGTCGGCGAAAAAAGGGAGGGGGACAAACCTTGGGGGTCTGAGACTTGACTTTACCGGCACGAGCGAGTGATCCGTGGACTTTACCCATGATTGCGGTCCTATTTTGCTTCGAAACTTTGCACTCAGTCAATAGGCGGGTTTTCCCCTCCCTTTTTTTTGATTTTCAGAAGATGGCGTACCTTGTTGTTTTCTGGTCGTTGAGATTCAAGCCGAAAGTCTGGCGGTGGTGAGTCGGTGGATTGTTGTGGTTGAGGTGGTTTGGGCGATGGTGGCGGCTGTCCTGCTCTACCCCCTGTGAAAGTTGCAGTGTGACTTTGGTTTTTTCCCGAGAGAGGGTTGTACCCTAATTTTGGTAGCGGCTTTGTGGGCCTGCAGGGGTTTACCCTCTGGGAAAAATCGGAAGGGGGGCATTGAGAATTCGGCAAGGAGAAGGATTGAAGGGGCCTAAGCTATTAGTACTGTACAATTATTTCCAGTGTTTTTTATGGTTCTATGGGTATTTGCTAGCTCGAACCTTAGCGTCCCCAATGCTGAGTTCACGTTGTTTTCTACCGGGACAAGTTTTCGGAGGCGGTTCATTGGTTTAGCTTAGAGACCTCAGATACCAGAGTGGTTACTCTTGTATGATACTTTCGCTGATGTGAAAATTATACCATAGTATGATACCGTGAGAACTGGAGTAATTGAGCCTCACGCTAGGGCGCCCAGAATTTCCCTCTTAGGACCGAAGGGGGGGATTCATCCACCGCAAAAGACCTCTTTCACCCCTCCGCTAAGACGGGTAGAACGGGAAATACAACAGACTTTATAGGGAGAGGCGGCTCTAACGTCCTAGAATGGGGTTCAGTTGCTCCAGTTCTTACGGAATGGTCACTATCGCGGTGATTTCTACCGATTTTCATGATATAGTTGTTTCCCACATTGACAGTTTGTAAAAAGTTGCTTGGTTTTGGTGGTTCTATAGTTAAGGAAGTTGTCTTTCGAAGGGTTTGACTCTTTGCACCCAGGAGATTGAGTGATAGCACATGATTCTATCGTCATACATCTCCTGTTCCTGCGTAGGTTTATACTACCAAAGGCGCTTCGAAGGTCATCAGTAGCAATGCAGCCCGCCCGCTGCCTACGAGGATCGGCTGATTCCTTTTAGCTGCTTTTTATGAGGGGAAAAAAATCGGTCAACCAAATGTATGTTCTACCTGTTGGAAATAGGTTGATGCTGCTCGGCATGCCCAGAAAATAGTTTCTTTTGTCTCATGAAAGTTCAGAAGTATGATACCGGAAGATGTTTTCATTGGTAGATAGGTAGGAGTGTGGACAGTCAAAGCAGCGCATGAAGGCTATGGAGACGAATGTAGGACAAAAGCTAGGGATTGAACACAAGGTGCCGGAAAACGGGAGTCTTTGTTATGTGCTCCTTTCGTTAAGGGATTACACAGAATGTTTCTTTTCTTTTTTTCCGTTTGAGATGTGGAACATGCGGAGAAGAAACCGGACATGTGTGGTGATCGATGGAAGGATCAGGACTTGGCTGTGTTCTTTTGATATATACTTCTGTCCCTACCGTTAGTTTAGCAAGTAAGAATGAGGAGAACAAGTTGGGCGCTATCCATCCCAGCTACTATTCGGTGCCGTATCCTGACTATTTCAAATGCTACCGTCGTCACTAGCTCCCTTAGCTGAGGGGATGCCCCGCTGACAAGGTAGATGTTAATCTGCTCTGGTGGCCAAGCAGCTCACTCAACAGTTGGGATGTGGTCCACCTGAGAAGTAAATCATATGCACGATTTTTGTCCTCAAGAGGATGAAGTCAGGCAGTAATGTGCTGACGAGTTTGGGTAGTTTATTGGCCATATGATCACAATCCGTAACCATTGTGGAAGGGTGATTGGGTCTCTAACTAGGGCTCGGAGAAGGAAAGCTTTCTTCATGGAAGGGGATATCGAGACAGGTAGGGGGGAAATAGTAGAATATTTCCTAAAAAGAATCCCAAAAGGTAAGAATAACCCTCTAAACACAGTACCCCCTAAACACAATAAAGGACACAGGCAGGGAATCTTATCCGGCAGATGGGATAGCTTATATTACTACTTAGCCAAGTAAATCTTATGCCAGCTAGGGGTGAAACATATGCTCTATTCTCAGTACTAGAAATTCCATTGTGTCCGATCTTTGCTCCAACCACGAACTATCAAGGCATCCATCTTGAAGAAGCTTAACGGCTAGCATATCCCTATTGAGTGGATCCACAAATGGTGCCCAGGGCTGGGGCTAGGGACCGCTCTAGCACTATACCGTCATATGATCAATGCCATTCATGAGCCTACTCGAATGATATTGCGAATTGCTGTTGTGTCATAATGGGTTTCGTCCGCGCTATACCCCAGGCTCATTGATATCTCGCCGCTTCTAGGCCGCCTTTCTCCGGCTCGTGGTCCGGTCGAACTTTTGGGGTGTTATTGCCCTAGCTTCTAGAAAGCGCAACCGATGCCCCTGGTGATACGCCAATCAGCTGAGAACCTAACGCCTGTAGCACGGTAATAAACTCTGGCGGCTATTCGTGCACTTTGTGTCCTACTGAGAGATAAAAAGACCTCAATCCACAGGCCAAATGACCGCAAGACTAGCCAATTCGAGAAAGAAATGTGCAATAACATGTTATAATCCGATCTACTAGTCATACCCCTCATTTTAGCAGGCTAGCATCACACCGCCCTAGACTGCTGGAACTAGTTCTAGGGGATCTTGGGTGAAAATTCGAAATTCGGGAGGATTCCTATCATACTGGACGGGTTCGGGGGTGACAATGTGGTTCCAATATTTGCTCAATAGGTTTAACGCCTGCGGTTGCTATGTGATCAATAGGCCGCGCAATTATGCCTGCAGGCGTTCCCGTGAGTACTGAGCATTTGAAAAGCAACCCTCCGATAGGCGGGATTCTAGTTATTAGGTGTCCTTAATTTTTTCCCCACCTCTAGCGCACTGCGCAGCTGGTGGGGGTGAAATTTTTTCATAAATCTTACCATGTGTATATTGGAACGAGTGATATATTGTGAATAGGTTTCTCCGCTGATTCTCTAATCTCTCTCCCTTATTTCGAGAATGCAGGTCCATACTGCTTTTAACCAACAAGGCTACGGTAACACTGAAACTGCCCCGGTGCGTGTGAATTTAATCTATGTTATAAGACGAGTGCTTATTTTCGTTACTTATCATACGTGGCATTCAGCCGCTCTCTGACTAAATTGCCCGAATAGAGCCCTTGGTATGGTGTGTGCTAGGGCAGCGCACGAAGAGGGGTCAAGGTGTGAGACAGTTTCAATTTCTTAGCTCATCACTTTATCAGGCTGTTCTCTAGTATCATAGTCTGAGAGGGGCGTGGTGCGGATATGCACAGCTACAATTACACCTTAAACCAGGCGCACATAGTATACGGTAGCTACCAAGCTTCACACCCGTTGTCAGAAGGCTTTTCAGAAGAGCCCTTGGACAACAAACTTAGCCCTTATGCAGATTAACTAAAGCCCAGGTAATAATATTATGCAGGCACATTCAGGAGGCGTTTACTTCCGTACATTCATATCATAACAGATCACTCGCTGCATGGAACCGGGCGCCCTCTCCTGCACAGGTCCTCGCGCCGGTCACCGCACTATTAATATCCGTGACACAAATTATCAAGATTTCCAAGACTAGGAGCGGGCAATCTCGAAAAGCTCGCCCAGTGCAGCCCTTGCTATTTTTAGCAACACTACAACCATTGGAAATCTACCAGCTATCCACACGCAAGTAAAGTTGCTTGGTAAACAGGATGGAGGGAGGGGAAAATCACACCTCGTGCAACCCTTCAGACCGAGGTGCCGTGCACGGAGACCCAACCACTGGACAAACACACTTTCGGTCGGAAAAGAAAATAATGAAGAGTGCAACACGATTGACAGAAGACATCAAAACCGGTGAGGAGCAGCGCCCTTGCCTGCCTACCTACGGTCATCGAAAGTGAGCGGAGGCATTGTCGGGTACGAGATGCCGGGCGGGGGTTGATGTTTTTGTTACGGTAGCAAACCGACGGAATCTGACTTCTTCCATGTCCTCCGTATACGATGCATCGATGGGGCTAGCTGGGTTTCTGAGCTGCATAGTACGAGTACCGTAAAAACTCTTGCGATTCACCATCGGATTATCCTCGCGAATCGAGTCATCAGCCCAAGATAGGTTTAGTTTGGCAAGTTCAAGAGATCATAAAAGGCCAAAGCACTTGGGCTATGCCACATCAAGAAAGCACTAATCCTTCTCAAGAAGCTTTGCCCCTCCACCCCAAGATCAGAGACCTAACCGAGATGGTGAATCGCAAGAGTTTTTACGGTACTCGAGTACTCGTACAGTACTCCACACGAGTCTGCATGCATGCATGCATGCAGGTATGCAGGTATGTGTGCCCTTGATGGATGGGTTTAAATATAGCTGTCGTTGTGTGTATTCACGATCTGCTCGCACTGATAGGTTTCAAGTGACCTCCGGTGTACTTGTACCTGCTTAATGTAAGAGTACCGGTAGTGAATGAGGTTTCAGTTCGTCTAGGTGTGCCTTTGGTCTTGGGTTCGTAGATTTCGTCCTGTTATGCTCAAGTTTTCGAGATGTAACAAGATCTGGCGAGGAGGGATGCTGCTTGGCACCGGGGCTTTGGGTTTATGCGAGGGAGCATGAGTCAAGCAGTGTTTCTAAATAAGTGTACCATCGGGCTTCCGTGCCGCGGGGTATGGTAGAAACTCTACCGGTACTCGAAGCATATCTGGAATACCACCACCCTCCCTAACTACTGCTTTCTTGAAGGCCTCAGGATGTACCATACTTGCAAGTAGATCCTATTGCTGTACCGGTATTCTTTAGGAAGAATGCTAAAGGCCTCAAATAGCCCCCTCCTGTAACCTCAATTCTTACGGCAGAATCACACGGAGGGTTGGTACAAGTCCTAAGGTATTATGTAACACAAGGCAAAAACAATACCTATGAATCACCGGGGTTTGCGGTATCTTATCTTGGTGGTCATCTTGAATCCAAAAATACACACCCTGGCATCTGGGTCGTCAAATTTGAGTAGCTGTTGACAAACTAGATCTAAATGGGTTAGGCAAGTGGGCTGTGAAAACCCGTTGTGAGTGTCTCAGAAAGCTTCGCCTGTGTAACGATCTTGCCGAAATCGGTCATGTTTTATAAAGATAGTTCCTATCCTTCCATTGTTCAGCACTGCACACAAGGGAGCGCTGTACCGTACTGTATCTGCGAGTTTCTTTATATACTATCCTCCCGAGAGAGGATTGCGTGGGGAACAGCTGTTCGCTAGTGGTTGTGTCGGCGTATGGAAACCCCTAGGCTCCTAGTACCGTACCGCTAGCGGCTGTAGGTGTCTGACGCGTGTGTCGTAAAGCTCGGTATTGAACTCTTTCTCTTTGGAAATTGGAGTTACTTTGCAGCCAGTTATTACGCCGATGTAGGCTACAAGGCTAAGCACGTTCTCTACTACTAATTCTATGTAGACTACGAATGGAGTGCTCTGCTGGGTACAGTAGTATGCGTCCCAGCTACTAAGCGATGGTTGATGCACGGTCAACCGTGGCCATTAGTCGGGAATTAGGGGTGCCGTTGCGGGGTCCGGGGGGGGGTTATGGAAAAGTTATTCGAGGTTAACTAACCAAATATACCTCTGCCTGTCCCAATCGATGGGTTCCTACCATTGTCCCTCTAAATTGTGGGATAGTACTCGCGCCCGTATCGTACTATTCACTACCGAGTGGTGGTGTTGTGGGTTGCTCGGATCAGACTGCACACCTGAGCAGGAAAGCGGAGACTAAAACTACCAGCCAACTAATACTACTGCCATAAATTCGGAATGGAGAGATGCCTAGGGCTTTGACTGGGAGGAGTTTTCACAGAGCAGACGGAAGTGTCTGATGGTTTAGTAGGGGTTTGAAGCTTACTCCTATCTATAGCTGTGCCATGTAACGGTCGATTCTGGAAACCCACAATAATGGAGTGAATCGGCCGAAAAGTCGGGAAGAGGCCACATCCCTGAGCTCGCCGTGAGAGATCTAAGGTCGGGAGATACCTAATCTCCGGCAAAGTCAGAGTTCTAGTTTACCTAACAGAATCCTAGTCTGCCCAGATGAGTATTCTCTCTCGTTAAACTCGGTATACTGCAGTATTAGCCTGCAGGCTTGTGTACTGGGCCTGGTGTGCAACCCCCCTGGTCAACCTTCCACGATTCGCAGACTTGAACACAGTACGGTACTGTACCACACAGATACACTATAAAGAACTTGGTCCGTTTAGCCGGTGGCCCATATGTTGTCTCTTATTACAAGAACTTGAATTAGATAACACGCCGGTATGGGGACTATATGCATGGTTTACCAACGCAAGGCGATTATAATTCCGGTACAAAACGCCACAGGCCCAATCTGTATAAACTCGCTCCCATAGCTACCTTACATACTCTCTGTATATTTCTGCCCGGCTGGTGATACAGTAGGTGCGCTGTCTGTCTGCTTGCGAAAGGCAGGCAATTGGGATAAGTCAACATAACGCAGGCACCGGGTGGCGGCTGCGCTATGGCCAACCTCCTGGAAGAACGCGGAATCTAGTGAGATCTGGTTACGCCTTTCGTTTGAATCTGTGGAATTCGCCCTAGCAAAGAGGGATTTAAGCATATTCCCCGAACAGAAATAACAGTCTCTTGTTATTACAATATTAGACTGTACCGGTATTTTTGAGACAAATACCGGTACTACCGTACCCCCCCTGATCACGGGTCTCCGCCGTCAGCAGCGGAGCGGCTGAATGGAGATGTGGTGCCAGTCAATAGCTCCAAACAACGATGTCGCACTTGATGCCGATGCCTCCACCTTTTTTATTATCTCTCTTCAGCATTAGAATCCAATAGTTCTACCCTAGATATAAGATTCAAAGTCGATCGGAATGTAAAGCCAAACGCGGAAATTATGTCTATGGGTGTGGAGGAATATGAATAGAGTAGTTGAGGAAACTGCACAGCTGCGATAAACCCTATATCGGATCTCCCCGCCCCAGATACTTTAAGTTTAACCCAGAAAAAGGCACCTAGAGTTCAAGTGTATCAGTGAGGTCCACGATGGCCGGGGATTGGAAGGCGGTTCGAGTTATTCCGGGCTTCCGAAGAGCCCTTTACCTCCCCCGGCCCAGTTGCTCCTATATGGTCGTGTAGGGGCACGAGTGACTCGGGGTGATTAGTATGCTCTATCTCATGCCATATTACTGTTGTGACATAACTGTCTTGGCGAAGATATCCGCCGCCCGTGCTTCTGAAGATGCTACCGGTATGCTCTTTCCTTCCCTTCATGAGCTCACTACCAATAGATGGCCTTACTAGGTACAGTAGGCCAGCATTCATTTTCGGTAACGCGTTAGCCCGACCTATCAAGCCGCGGGCCCAACCAACTTATATCCAATAGAATTGGCTTACTCGATATCTCTATTTCTGCGCGTTAAGTAAGGTGGGATATGGGCTTTACTAAAAGATAATGTTCAGAGGTATCCCATATGTGGATTATCTATTCCATTCGTAATCAAAGCAGCATGGTTGCAATTTTGATGCTGCTTTTGCTGGGCCCAAATACTGTTCGGCCAACAGGTCTCATTTTGGACTCTTTTGGTTCAAGCAAGCCCAGCGAGGAAGCTTAAAGGGGAAGGCAAGTGTGGGATGCGTACAGTGGACTTCACCAACCGGTGGACCGGAATTCCCCTAGAAAAAATCGTACCATACGACATTCCCACTCGGGGTATAACTGCGGCGACCTATCGGTACGCTATCATACTTGAGTATGGTGCCCGACCACAGGTATCATAATATCATACTGTGTCAAGAAGATGAAAGATTACCCTAAACATAGCACAGTGCTCTAGTAAGGGCTTAACGCATAACCACAGTGCGACGAATGGCTAAAGGATAGCCCTGAATTTTTAGTAATGCCCTTTCCAATCCTTACTTGCCCTAACACTTTCCCCTCTTCAGGCTATTAATGCAGTTTATCAAATATCATATCATACTCACACAAAGAAGAAGCGCGGCTCCATAGGGCTGCCCCCGCTGCAACGACGAGTAGAGGTGCATACCGGTAGGCGTTTTGTCTCAGCGAATAGCCGTATTGTACAACAGTGCTATATTTAGCTACGGTTCCGCTTTCATCTTGGGCTAGCCCCCCACCGGATATCGGCCAAGGGACCATCTGGAAAAGAGGCCGGAATCGATAATGGACTTTAGGTCCACCCCTGGTAGCAATGCGACGGTCCTGGGGAACCGTGTTCTGTAGTCGGTACCCTATCACAGAGTCGGGCCGGGAGATAGCATTGAGATCATGAAGGCCGCTGAGGGTCATAGCAGCTGCAGAAGATTGGGGTTACTGTTGCATGTAAAGTAGAGGAGAAATTACACCTTCCCAATCCAAGGAAAATAAGGATATGACGGATCTTATGAAGCTTAATTAGGGGACCTAGGAAGCCGTGCTGCGATGTACCTGTACCACTAGTTCATTGAACCCCCCCATCCCTCCCCGTGATTCGGTACCGGCAGATGACATAAGAATTCTTGGGCTAAAAGTGCCGACAAGTTACTACTCGTACCCAAGTACACAGCCTCAGGAACAAACGGCGAACTTTTCTAGAACAAAACATCCAGGGTGCTCTACCACGAACAGCTGCGCAGGATCTATTTGTGTATGTGGTGGTGGTGGTGGTGCGCAAGGGCGAGTCTCTGGTGTGTGGGTGCCTGTCATGCTTTCTGTGCTCCCATTCCCTTTCAGCACGTCCCATCTTGCCGGGTTGGATTGGGCTGAAAAGAGGGGAACGCCTTGAGAGACGCCTAGCGAACAGAAAAGAAAGAGACCAATCCGGGATGTTGTTGAATGGGGCTGGCTTAACCTTCAGTGGATCTTGACCCAAGCACTGTAGCCTGATAGGATCTCAAGTTGTAATACGGTACCTGTCTTATCGGACCAGGAGCGATTTCTAATTATGTGGTATTCGTGAGGATCCGAAAGAGGCGCTGTACGATACTCTCTAGCGGCAGTGAGGTGTGATTTTCCACATTCTTCTCCTTCCTTTCTTCCCACATTCGATCAAGCCCCGCCACTGCACAATGGAGCACTATGGATTGATGGGGTGCCCCGCGGCAGTGCGATAGGAGCCCAGTAAGAACAATGCAAAGAAAGAAGTGGAACGTCACTGATTTTTATCACTAGATTGTCATACACAATCCTCGCGGGTAAGGTATCTGCTGCGAGGGGTAGGAGTATACCGTAGCGAGCGGTTGTGAGCTACTGATAATAATAGAAAGATTTTTGAAGGAAGGGGGAGGGGTGTTTAAGCAGGGCCAATGAGAGCTAGCCCACCCACCACCCCACCTTCCTTCAGGGAACTGTGGTGGGTGAGAGAGAGAGGCGAGGGGATCGGGGGGGGAGAAGTCAGTACGAGTACCGGTATCATACTCGAGATAATACTGGTATCATGATGCAAGAAATAGCAAGAGGAAGAAAGGCTACAGGTACTTGTATGTGGGAATCGAGGACAAAAGATCAAGAGAAAGAAGATGGCAGTCATCCCTATACTTGGGATGGAAGAGGGATCAGTGAAATGGAGTGAAATGAATCAATGCGGCAATATTGCTGTATTAGTCTTTGCTGGACTCAAGCGCATCCTAGGCGTCTCAGGTGCAGCAAATTTTTTGTTCGAGCGGAGGGGAGAAATTTCCCCCGTTGCCCTTGTTGTCTGTAAATTCACTTTTCATCTTCGCTCGCTGCTGTTGGCTCGTGATAAACACCCCACCATCAGCACCAGAATCGCCCATCATCGTCGCTCACCAAACAAAACTTCACAACTTACACCCTCCCCTCTCCCCTCTCCCCCATTCATTCACGCTCCCTATTCCCTTACTGAGTTCGCTCATTAACTGAGCTCTTTTCCCGTTATCGTTCATCTTAACTATACCTTCCATCACTATTCTCCTACCAAGGACTCCTGGTAGCGAGGCCCTCCATTCCTATTCCTTAAAAACGATTGCACACACGCTGCACCCCACCCCGCAGACATTCTCATTCTTCACTTCCTCCTTTTATCGCCCACCATTATCAACTTCCGCAGTTACTGGCTCCGCTGCGCTACCGGTGGTACTGGGGCCTGAAAGACTTGATCAGTCAATCAAAACGGATCTCTTGTATTGCCTCGTGCAATAACGGTACCTTGCCCCTTCTGGAGCACACCCCCTCACCCCTCACCCTCACCCTTCTGATCAACAACCTCCCCCCCTCTTAGTGCTTCTCCGGGTACCACAGATTCAAGGGACGCCGCCCTTGAACATCACCCATCACTGTGCCTGCATTTTCCCCCCAAGATTATCGAAGAAAGAAAAAAAAAAAGAATTATTGTGGGTTCTCCGGCTACTTCTGGTATCCTTTGGGCACCGCCTCCCGAGACAAACTTTCGCGCCTGTAAAAAAAAAAACAAAAAAAACAGGCACTATTGTGTGCTTTCGTCCAACGAAGAGGCTGTGCGGTTCCAGTTCCTGACGATCGAGTGCACCGAATAAGCATTGTCAAACCTCAACGACCACCCGCAACCGCATTCGAGCAACCCCTGCCCACAATAGCTATATTCTCTCTCACATACCCGAACCGCAGGTGTTCCATAGGACCTCTCAGTGGGTAGACCACCTCTGTCAAACTCCTTGCGCGAGACAAAAAGGTAGCATTCCCCACCTCGTCACCTCCTTCCCCCGCCTCACACCATAACCCCCCTGCTCCATCTCGATAACCCACCGGATATTGACCTTGCGAGGCACAAACTATATCGCCACTCGAACTGACTGACGTCTGCTTCTGTAATCGGCTAGGATACCTTGGACAGTCTTCGAGAAGCAACGGAATCTGATCCAAAGCACCAGCCTCCTTCAAACCCAACTTACACCACAGTACCATACTCATCCACCTCGATAGGCCAAGCCCAGCTTTGAGAGACCGGGCTTCTCCCGAATCCCGAGCATTGTAAACACTGGCCTCAAGCGAGGGGTTCTTTAATTGGGGCCTGCTTCTTTGCTTAGCCTCATACACTTCACCAAAGTTCACCCCCACCCAAAGCCTCACTCTAATCCCTACGGTCTTTCTTTCTACCTTACATCTTAGGGAAAAAGTAAAATCGCAATGTCTTCTACAAATTATGGCCAGAATGGACAGGCGGATGGTTTAAATCTCCAGCACTTCGCTGCCTCCACTGACGAAGATTCACTGTACGGTCCGACTCCAGCAGACCAAGGCTACGCTGGGTTTCAAAGGTATCCTGGATACGAGTTGAGTCAACAACCACTAGAAGATATCAGACGAAGTGCCTCACCCCATCTCCAACCCTCCACCGCTCCACCACCACAGCATCACGGTCCCCAGGAGTATTCTGACTTTCCGTTGCATTCCAGCTCAACTGATCCAGCCCTCTTCGATTACGAAAGTAAAGAGGGTTTAGCGGGCGGGGGTATTAATCCCGCGGATTTGATGAACCCTGCGTACTCCGCGCATTCTTCACAGCAGAACACCCCACCGCTACATATTCGCTCTGATCAACAGCAATCATCTCAGCCCGACTCAGCTACCTTCCTCTCTTCAAGGCCCACCAATCCCTCCAGCTTCGAGTGGGAAGCAGTATATGCACGTGGAGAGGATACTTGGGACAGCCATCGCAAAGCGCCTAGTGAATACTCGGATATCTCATCAGCTGCTGGCAGTCCATTCCTCCGGAACTCAGAATTCCCCGAACACCCTTCACCCTTACTTCAAGGAAGCAATCTCCCTCAGCAGGGGCCTATGCAAGAGTTCTTAAACTCTACCCAAGACTTCAACCATAGTGGAGATTCCTTCGGGTTAGATCATTTCAGTCTCAACGAGCGCGACCCATCGCCTCACGTATCGCCAAGAATTAGTCCAGCCCCTGGTCAACCAAATAGCGGTACCAACAGCCCTTTCATGTTGCCTCAGGAGAATCAGTATCTTTCCTACGTTCCTCCCATGTCACAGGACCAAGGTATGGGAATTATGCAGCCATCACACCCCCCCGCCGGACATGGCGCTGGCCCTGGGGTTGACAGATCTAGTCCTGGTGATGAGGGACCGTTCCCTCAGATTAACGTTATATTTGCTCCACCACAAAGGCAACCCACATTCCCTGGAAAACCCGGGTTTGCTCATGATGACGGTGCTCTTAGCCCACCCCCAAAGAGTGAGCTGCAGTTCCCTTGGCAATTTCTGGCGGTTGAATATTAATCGTTCGATAGGTCCTCAACGTAAACGATCTAAATCGGACCCATTCTCTGGCTCGTCATCCGGTGGTAGTCCAATTACCCGGCCTATTGCTCTTCCATCAGGTTCACAAAGTCCGGTTGGGAATCGTTCACGGAGGGGCTCGCTGAGCCCTGCAGACGTCGTCACAGCACCTGTTGGCAGTCCTGGAGCGGCTAGCAACGCTTCTAGTGCTGGAAAAATTTCGCGTAGGTCTTCAACCAGTTCCCTTCCAAACAGGGATTACTTCCTTGGTTTGGCATGTCCTGGAAGGCCAGGGAATACGGCTAGCGAGAAGAGAGTCCAAAAACACCCAGCGACCTTCCAATGCAACCTGTGCCCCAAGCGCTTTACTCGTGCCTACAATCTTCGCTCACATCTCCGCACTCATACTGATGAGCGGCCTTTCGTGTGCACAATATGCGGTAAAGCATTTGCTCGTCAGCATGACCGCAAACGCCATGAAGGGCTCCACTCTGGCGAGAAGAAGTTCGTCTGTAGAGGTAATCTCAAGCCAGGAGGGGCCTGGGGCTGCGGTCGGAGATTTGCGAGAGCCGATGCACTGGGCCGCCACTTTCGGAGCGAAGCCGGAAGAGTATGTATACGTCCATTACTCGAGGAGGAAACGGCAGAAAGGCAGCGCAACCAGATGCTTGCTCAAGGGCAGATGCCTGACCCCACTCTTGGCCACCTGGTCATTAGCAACCAGCAGGGCACGATGGGCTCCAGTTCGATGGACCCAGGCGGTGGAATGGTATTCCCTAGCGCGCTTTTAGAACAATACCCCGCCTTGGCGAATATGGAATGGGGCAACATGGCATCAGGGGAACAAGATGACATCGCAGAGGGCGAGGGCAGTAATCGTAGCAGCTTCGATGCTAGCGGTGGAGAATGGGATGAAGCGAGTGCTAGCGGGGGATCGGCTTTAGCTAGTCATAGAAGTAGCTATGACGGGAACCGTGGGGATTGGAGCGGGAATGAAGAATGGGTTAGCGATACTGGCGGGGAATATCAGCATGGGGGGTAGTGCTGAGGGGACGCTCCCCAGAGCGCTCTAAGTTTTGCCGAATCCACAGATTCGTATGGACGGAGTTTGGATTTCATTTGTGATACCTTTGGCTTTTTTTTCTCTTTTTTCTTTCTCCTTCGGCTTCGGCTTCGTATTTGCTTTTTCGTTTACGGTAAAAGGTTGGGTTGGTCCCGGAGTCAATCGCTTCAAAATTTAGTTCAATCTTTCGCTGATACGCCCTTTTTCTTATCTCTTTCTTTTTTCCTTCTTCCTTTTGGAATAGGGGATTGACGGCGATAAAGGCGGATGGGAGAGGCCTGGTACTGATTTCTTACTCTTGCTCTACTTCTTGGTATCTACTTTTTTCTCCTTTCTTCCCTTTTCTCTGGGGCCGTCGCTCTGCTCGGTTTGATGTTTGATGATGCCTTTCGTAGATTGTTTTTATTCGTGTAACCTCGTTTACAAATATTACCCGCGCTACCTTTGGTTAAACGCTTTGTATTGTTCTCTGTGTGATCGGTAACTATGAAGCGAGTGAGGTGTTATGATAGCCCGCCCAGATATGAAGTTGTGGCACCGTATCTCACTGTGTGGCTGTGCTGTGCGGCAGCCTGGCATTCCTGGCATTACAACTTATTACTGTATCAACTCAAACCCAGTGGCGTTTTCAGAATCATCCCCACGCATAGCCCCATACCGAATGGGTGCATTTTTTTAAGTTAGCACATGCCGTCTTCTAGTACTCGTACGGTATTGGAGTACCGGTAAGTTACACGCGGAGTGACGTGGTAGACAGGTTCAGTTGACATTCTGCAGTATTTCCTCTGCTAGATTTCATAAGCATACAGGCACTACCGGTACTACTCTTCCCACAAGCGCAACATCTTCACCAAAGATGTCTACCACAGCCCCACCCATCAGGCTCCTGCCCGAATCTGTGAGTGCGCGAATACGCAGTACTTTGACGATAACGAACATATCCGACGTGACATCAGAGTTACTCCAGAACGCAATCGACGCGGGAGCCCGCAATGTGGCAATTACCGTGAATCTGGGCAGGAACAGTTGCGTGCTCGAGGATGACGGCCATGGGATAACTCCAGGGGATATGCTTCTTGTCGGACGGGAACATGGTAACTATCTAGATTTTTTTCGCATACAAATTCTATTCCGCTCAAATCGCTGACGTTTCCTCCGTCGTCGTCGCCGAATAGCTACCTCCAAGTACCCACCCACCGGAGACTTTGGCTTCCGGGGACAAGCTTTATCGGCTATTTGTAGGCACTCCCTAACTACTATTACCTCGCGAGCGAGCGAGGGCAGACAGACGACTATGCGGAGGGTGTCCTACGGTCGTGAGGTGTTTACCGGAGCCGCGCCGGAGCACCTAGAGCTCGGGAGGTCGGGCACTGTGGTTAGGGTTGAGGGATTATGGGGGGATATGCCGGTGCGAGTTAAAGTCAGGGAGGGTGCGGATGTGGACAAGGAGTGGGACGACATGAAGCGGGGGATCGTGATGGTGCTTCTAAGCCGCGGGGATGTGGGGGCTGTTGTCAAAGATGAAAACGGAGAGGTGAAGATTAGGGTTAGGGCTGTTGTGGGATCCGGGTGGGAGGTCAAGGTGCTAAAACAGGTGTATGCTGTTGGTACAAATGGGTGGGAGAAGGTGGTAGCGAGGATGGGTGGGGTCGGAATAGAGGGCCGGATTTGCACGCGGGGTAGTGCGAGCAAGGGGTTTCAATACCTGTGTAGGTTGGTCTTTATACTACTTAGCTTGGACGTGGGCTGATTATGGAGCGCCAAAGACGTCAACGGGTATCCTGTACCAATGGGAACGACCTTGCTGCATGAAGAGATCAATCGATTATTTGCTGCTTCCTCTTTTGGCGTGATAGAGGAGGACGGTGGAACAGCAGGATTGAAGAGCAATCCAAAGAAGGGTGCCGATAGATGGCCAATGTTCGTACTGCGTGTCGAATGTCAGCGACGAGAAACGGATATCGTAGGTGGTGAAGGTGGGACAAAAGGAAAAGCTGGGCTGGAAGGCGATGTTAGTCGCTCTCCTGGGTCTAGGTATTGGCTCCTGCTAAGAATGAATAGAACCTTAGTGCTGCGATTGGCCTTTTGCAAAAGCTCATTCATGAATTCCTAAAAACTCATCATTTCCGTCCTACCCTACCGACAACCGCGAAACCTCAAAGGGGTGAAGGGACCACAATTCGTGCGTCCCCACAATCAGCGTTAGATCTGCTAGGCAAGCCCCGGTCAAGAACACCACTGCGTACCATCCACAGGAATACCAACACAACATCGTCTCGAACCAAAGACACCAGAATATTCACGGGGGGCGGAGACCTCGGGATACTAGCAGGCTGGAGCAGGGTCAAGTCCGCCCGGGTCGATCCAAGGGAAGAAGAAGGCAGGCAGGGCTTAGGATTTTCGAAAGCGTTTACATTCTCATCTACATCCCTCCCCACCAAATCCCTCCCCACGTCGGAGAATAGGAGGGGAGGATGTTCGACGGATGACTCCGGGGTGCCTCCTGATGAGTTTTTTGAGTGGAGAGATCCAGTATCGCAGAAGACCTACACGGTCAACTCCCGGACTGGAAATACAGTGACGGCTAAGGGCCCTGCATCCGGCAGGTCCATAGTTAGGATAGGGGTGAAGAGGCCTTCTTCTGGAGATTCCTTTCTAGGACGAAGGCTTGATGAGGAGAGTAGTAACATTAAGAGGGCGCGTACCGAACCGCTATCAGAGCCCAAGAAACCACCGGGGCCGTTTATAGAGAATCTTCTCAGGGTAAGATCTGCCTACTTAACATATTCAATCAACACATAGCTAATTGCATATTTCCAGACCTGGAAGAACCCAGTCTTCAAACCAACAGATGCTCCGATCCCGCAGGTCACTCTTCATACCTCCGAAATTGTGCCTGGATGCGCCCACCCGGCGACCAGCTCACCCTTATTCGAGACCACTTCGACGTTAGGAAAGCTGACCAAAGCAGGTCTCCGCAATGCGGAAGTCATCTCACAAGTAGACAAGAAGTACATATTGATAAAAATGGCTGGAATAACCTCTTCCTCATCACCCGATCCATCCGGTCTATTGGTAATAGTAGACCAGCATGCCGCGGACGAACGCGTTCGCGTGGAGGCATTGTTTGCGGAGCTATGTTCCCCAGAAGAACCCCCCCAGGGAGATCAAACGGGGACACTGAGTGGGAGCCTAACGTACAAAATATCACCTAGAGAGGCAGACCTGTTCACCCGCCACCACGCCTCATTCTCTGAATGGAAGATACACTACACCATCACAACCAGCGGGTGTGAAAAAAAAGATCCGGAGGAAAACACATTAACAATAACCTCCCTCCCGGAAATGGTCTCCGACCGTTGCACCTCTGAGCCATCACTCGCGATAGACATCCTCCGCCGACATATCCCCGCTCTCGAAGATACTGCCACCATGGCACACGTCACACCAACCTCGGCCGCCTTATCTTCAGACCCTCACGCACCGCTCCTCTCCCATTGCCCAACCGCCCTAGTAGATATGATCAACTCCCGCGCCTGCCGCAGCGCAATCATGTTCAACGACCCTTTGGAACTCGACGAGTGTCGCGTTCTGATTGGCAAGTTGGCGGAGTGTAAATTTCCGTTTCAGTGCGCGCATGGGAGGCCTTCGATGATTCCGCTGCTGGACCTTAGTGGCGCTGGGGCCGAAAGCGGAGTTGGGAAGGGCGTGGTGTTCGAAGAGGGGGTGAGAGAGAGGGGTGGCGGGTTTAGGAAGGATTTTGGAAGGTGGATGGAGAGAGAGAGGGTGCACCGGCAGGGAGATTAGTTGCAGGTAACTTGGTATCTGAGAGAGAAAGGGTTTATAGGGTTATGGCTTTTCAGCTTTCTTTCTTTGTTTCCCATTTCTTTCTTTCTCTTTTGCGGGCCGTATCCTAGAGTCTAATTATAGTTGGCGTTAGCTAGTGGGCATTGTTTGTTACTCTTTGCGCGGGTGTGGGATAGCGTATTATATAGATGGCTGGCTACAAAGGTCGCTGAATAGACTTTGATATTCTTCATGAAGGGGAGTTGCGCACCGGTGGGAATTTCTTAAGATGCTGCATCTTGGTCTATGTAGGCAGTGCCCGGCTGCGATTGTTTGGAATATCGGGGTGGTACTTTCCTACCGGAAGAGTAACTTTATCATTCCCCTACCTTGTATCCCAGTTTAGTATCCCATAGAAGTGGTTTCCGGCCGTCATTGTCCGGGCTGCTAGTGTTGACATCCTCCTGTCCCAGTGGCAGCTTCACCGCTTCCTCATGTCCGATAAAGGCAGCCCAGGAAAGAGGTCTTTGGCCATTATTGCCTGGCCTGTTGGGATTGACATATTTCTACCGTAGTCGCAGCTCCACCACTCTTTCATGCCCCATCCCGACAGCCCAGAAAAGTGGTTCTAGGCATTCTTTGCCTGGCATGTCGGGATCAATAAAATTTGATCGTATCCCAGAATTTAATAGTAGATTCATCGTTCCCGGTGCTAACCCTCATAGCTAACTTCCTCCAAAATCTCTTCCAAACCATCAACGAGATGTTCCGGCAAGGCGCTCAGCACACTGTTGGGCATTGCTCTCGTTGGGTAGCGAATTCAAAGTGGAGGAGGCACGCAACGGCAGTGTTTCGCCCTCTAGTTTGATCAGGCGAGCTGCCCATCACGAGGGAACTACCGTATCACTACTAGTACTTGTTAACAATGTCCCACCTGCTCTGGGGGATCTTCTCTCTCACCTTGTGTGGGTCTTGCCAACTACCTGGTCATAGCAAAAAAAAAACCTATACTTTTGGATCTGCCCCCCCCCGCCACCATAGCGATACTCATGCGCTCTTTTCATGCAAGCCCCACTTATTGTAGCGTGTCGAGTAACTTTGATGGCCGATTAACCAGTCTAGATTCAGGACTGGTTTCTGCAAGCCGATATCACTTAGGCAAAGATTTTTCCCGTTTTTAGGAGGTTATAGCGAGTGAGCGGTCGAACAAGTTTTAAGTTAATGGGATTCATGAACGCTAAGGGCCAGTTGTAACATAATTGTGTGATCGTGTGGGGCTTGGTCGATAACATCTGGTTCAGTTAATCCGAAAACCCCCTGGGGCGGGTTATTTGATAGAGATATACCTGTACAGTACACCACAAACGCCCAGTTACTGTACTCTGCTGGTATTGCCATTAGAAGCCTAGCCCACCCGTGGGGAGAGCGAGCCCCGACAAATCTCCAAACCCTCGGCAACATTTATGCGTTCTTGCAGCTAAATGATATCCTACGGATACCGGTAGTCTTCACCTTCTCGGCCACACCCCTGAGGCTAGCTCCCTGCCCGGGACAGTATAGTACACAATACTGGTAAAGGTCTAGACAAGAATTCAACATGGCGTGCTTAGAGCTCACCTTGAAGCCCCAAGGCACGTAAGCCGCTCTCTGGAGTAGAGTAATCATTTGAGGTAGGACAATGGGATAGTAGATTTCTAAGCGGGTGGTTGGTGGCGGAACGATGGGCTGCAAAGTTGGGACGGTTTGACCTAATCACGGAATTAAGGATCATAATGATTGACAGATGAAATGTTTCCCCGTCGAGCGATCCCTGCTGCCGCGGGTAAGGACCCCACAGTCGGCAACAGATTAACACGGGTTCACACCCATTTACACGTGTTTTCACCCCACCGGGCTCGAAACCCCCGGAATTCAGCTAGAGCAACCACGGCACCATGACCTCTCGAATCCGGTGATCAAAGGAAACAAAAGAAAACAGAAAACAAAAAAACATCTAAACCCCGAAACAATCAATAGCCATTCACGTCCACCAAAAAAAGCGAACAAAAAGAACTTCCCCTAATAATATCACAACACCCACCACACGGCACCACCGCCAGCACCTAATCTAAATCTCCTGCTCCTTCCAAGCCCCCTCAATTTCCTCGTTACCCTTCGTGACCTTCTTCCCAGTCTTCGTGATCTGCGCCAGAACGTCCTGGTATTTTAGAGAATCATTGGTGGTAACATCGACAGTTTGGGTATCGAGGCTAACTTCAAAGCGTTCCACTCCTATTGTTAATCACCATTAGTATCATAATCGGGAGAGAAGGAAGGGGGGAAGGTGAGGGGATGGGAAAGGGGTAGTTAAGGTGGGATACCCTCGAGCTTCTTCAACGACCGTTCCACAGCACCGGAGCACCCGCCGCAAGACATGGCGACAGAAAACTGGTACTTTGGCATTTTGATTTTTTCTTTGTTTATGTGTTTGTCTTCTTTTCTTTATCTCGTTGCGTGGCAGTGTGTTGGGGACGCGAGATGAGGAAGGTAGCGATGAGGTCTTGTAACAGTGGAGTGACTGAAGGTAAGCTCAGGTGAGGCGAGGGGCAGCAGGTCGGAGGGGTTTATATCATTCCCATCGAATGGCAGAGGATTACTCTGCCGCACCGGTAAGCACAAAGGAACCCTGCGGAATTGGCCCCGCTGCCCGCGAACTGCCGATAGGAAGTCTCTTTCGGACACCAATCCACGGTGCGGGATATGAGCGTTGAGCACGTTTTGGGTTAGTTTCACCCTTGCTGGTGCGATGGCGGTAGCAGGGCTGTCCCAACCTAGACATGAACGTCTTAACTTAAGGGCTTCGGAAGTATCCCCATACTATCGGTTCTTGAATCTGGGGCCTGGCGGCAACTTTTTTGCGGGCTTTTTGATTCTTCTTCGTACCGGTACTTGCGCTATACAAGTCAGTGTTCCCATTTTTTTTACCCTTCTTGTTTTCGCCATCGGAGATGTTGGTTTAGACGAGTATCCTACCGGAAACTGTGCGGTTGCAGCGGAGGTGTTGAGAGGATGATTCAGGGCGTGAAGGAGGCAAACCCTAACCCTGTGGTTCCTGGATGTTATCATCTGAAGGTCATATTGGTCGCAACTATAGGTAATCATATCGCCCCTGAGGGTGTAAGATCTAGAAAGCCGTTGGAAGAAATCAAATACCGGTAGCTTGAGGGATTATGACCACCCATCTATACCCGAGGTGAACCCTTGACTAGATGAAAGATTTCTGATGTGTCCCTCACAGGTATTGCCACTATTTGTTGTGATGGGTTTGCCTCATGATGCTGTATTGAAGTCATGTCTGCGCTTCTTGATAGCCCTGGGGGAAGCAGTGGCCAAAACGTGGGAAATTTCGCCAAGTTGGGCACTTTGTACAGGAATTGCCCATTTAGGTGTCCAACGCTAACTCGGCCACCGGAGAAGTTTTGAGACCGCCAGTACTGTGACGGACTTGATGGAACAAGAAAGACGGGATGACCAGAATTTTCAATGGCATCTCGTACTCTAAAGTTCTAGCTGACAGCCTTGCATTTCTCTTCGTAGTAGCGGTCTCTTCTCTGCAGATCTCGTCGGGCAGGCACTGTCAAACAGCCAAATGACATGGTGAAATAAGAGGTCTCACTACCTGCTATGATGAATCGCTTTGAACTGTAGCACTGTACCGGCACTATACATCCTAGCCCTGGATTGGTGTGGTGGGACACCCTACCGGTATTGGTGATTCCGAGTGGTAGAAAGTGTGGGTATTGTATTGAAAACAGTTCCAAATACATAAAATCAAAGTGCAAAGTAATAAACCACATCGCAGATATCACACCAAGCTAAGCCCACCTCCGCTGTCCCCATCGCTCAATCCCCCCCTCACCAGTAGCCTATTCAACTCGCCATCTCCCTTGGACAGTTCCTCAAACCTCCCATCCTCAACAACCCCCCCCCTACTCATAACCACAATCCTATCAGCACATTGCATCATCTCCCTACTATGCGTAATAATAATAACAGTCATCTTCCTTTCTCCCTCCACCAACCGCTTAATACTCTCATGCACAACTCTCGCACTCTCACTATCAAGGTTGCTTGTGCATTCATCAAATATCAGAAGTGAGCATGGCCTCACAAGGGCCCGAGCGATCACAATCCTCTGGGCCTGGCCACCAGAAAGCGCGCTTCCACCATTGATCAAGTAGGTGTCGTACCTGTCTGGCAAACCATCAACGAATTCATGAATTCCGGCACTGCGTGCTGCTGATTCTACCTCGTTGCGGGAATAACCTCCGCCGTAGGAGATGTTTTCATGAATGGTTGCGTTGAAGAGGACTGGGGATTGGGGGACTATGGACATGTGAGAGCGGAGGGTTGAAAGGTCTAGTGAGGAGAGGGGGTCGGCTGAGAGGAATATTGTTCCGTGAGGTGGGAGGTAGAAACGTTGGAGGAGAGATGCTAGGGTTGATTTACCGGAACCGGAGCGCCTGGGGGAATTAGCTATGAACGCGAGGAGAAGTTCAGGGATTGTATACCCCACTATGGCGACGCATTCACCGGGATGAATGGTTAAATTGAGTTTGTAAATGGCGGGGATGTTGGGGCGACTCGGATAAGCGAAAGTAACGTTCTGGAAAACAAGTGGACCTCTGAAGTCGGGTGGCCTGGTGCCGTTTAGTTCGTCGTACGAGCCCAGGGAGAGCGCCGTTAGATTGAGGACACGGGTTGCTGTATCTTTGCTATTGTTTATTTGTGGAACTAACGGGTTAGTTGGATTGATTAGGAGGGGAAGGGACACACTTGATCCAATAATAGCATTAACGTTCGCCAGACAGAAAAGCAAAAGTGTGAATACACTGAGTATGTGCTCAAGGTTGTAAAGACCACCCGATATAAGGCGTGCCCCGGAATAGAATATCAGCGCTAGATTTTTTAGCTATGGAACCAGTAATAGGAGCAAAACATACCCGTAGCAAATAGTATGGTTGAATCCGTCAGCCCAAATCCAATCCCCCCGTATACAGCTCTCTTGATCCCAATCCCCACAGCAGCCCGCGTAGATCTCAGAAACTTCCCCGTAAAATATTCTTCCAACGACAATGCCCTAACAGTCCTAATATTCGAAACTGTCTCCTCAAATATATCCCCAATGAGACTGGTGGCGTCATTGGCCTTCTCCTCCCACTTACCACTAACCCGCGAAAACCCCCTTGTAATCCCATACATCACCGGAGCAATAGCCAATCCAACAAGAGTCAACTCCCAGCTCTGCAGAAAACTCCAAGCCACTCCGAAAACCATCATTACCGCAGCTACGAATACATACCCAGCGAATCGTCCAAGGAGGTTACGCATTTCTTCCGCATCTTTTCCCAAGTGCTCCGTTATGGAAGATACCTTGTTCCCGTCAAACCAAGTGAGCGGTTGACAGAGTATCCGGGAGAATGCCCGGATGCGGACGTGGTCGATCCATGCCTGCCCACAGGACTCAAGAAGGTAGTGCATTATGTAGGAGTTTATCCCGTCAAGGGCCGCTATAGCGAGGACTAGCAGTGACCATTTACGAGACTCAGAGGGTGGATTAGTGGCGTCAAAGAATGATAGGAGTAGTCTTGCTAGAAAAAACGAGAAGAGTGGCGTTGAGAGGCCGTGGAACATTGCTGCAATGAAGCCAAATATCAGGAGCACGCGGTAACCTAACGTTAAAGACGGCCAGACTGTATCCATGATTCGGTAAAGCGATGGCTTCATTCCGCCCACTTTTCGGAATTTCTTAGAGGATTCTAAGAGCGATAGTGACCTCTGAAGAGATGCTTCAGGTTCGGTGAGTTGGGGTTTTCCTGCACTGCTTGAACGTTTGCGTGGGCCTGCGGATTGGAAGCGGGCTAGTTCTGTGAGCTCTATGCCATTGCTTGTCTCGACAATATCCTCTTGGGCCTCATTGGTTTCCAAAGGCGATTCGCCTCCCCTGCCATACGCATTGGATGCCATGTCTGGGAAGAGTATATCCACAAGACCGTCCTTCCGGTCGTCAGTTTCTCGGGAGGAAGCTCTCAGAAATGATCGAAACAGCCCATGCTTGCCCTCCAGGGAACTTCTAACCCCCGATTGAGCTAATCTACCGTTCTCAAGAACGTAGACAAAGTTTTCTGGTTTGATCTGTGATATGTCGTGTGTGATTATAATAGTAGTCTTGCCTTTTCTCCATCTGTGGATTGACTTCATTATAGATGAGCTAGTTTTATAATCTAAATTGCTCGTCGCTTCATCAAGTACTAATATCTCTGCGTCTCTCAATATCGCACGAGCTAACGCAACCTAGAAATTTATCATACATCAATAAGCAGAGTTCTCAAGCACACGGGATCATAGACTCTCACTCGCTGACGCTGACCACCGGATAATTGTTTCCCGCCGACTCCGGCAAGAGTATTATAGCCGAGCGGTAATTCTGATATCGCATCCTCTAGCATTGTCATACGGCATGCGTCTCTGATCTGATCTTCAGTGACATAACGATAATCTTTCCCTCCAAAGGCAATATTCTGGAATATAGTCTCGTTGAATAAGACGTTCTGTTGTTGAACCACGGTTATTTTCTCCCTCAGCCATTCCTGATCTAGGGAGTTTAACGGAAGTCCATCGATGGTTATTTCACCAGATAGCGGTTCGTACATCTTGAGTAGAAGGTTGCCAATTGTGCTTTTTCCGGAACCACTACGCCCGATTATGAAGGTAGTGTGGTGGGCTGGGATGGAGAAACCTACTTGGCTGAGGGCGAGTTGGCTCGGCCGTGACGGGTAGGCAAACGAAACCTTCTGAAATTAGCTTGTTTCTCGGGAATTTGCTGGACAGCTCACATTTGTGAATTTTATTTCTCCATTCAGTGTTTCTGGAACGGTATCTCCCTCCCTTAATGGCATTCCCCCCCTTCTGACATGCTTTAGCAATCCCTCCAGCGACCCCCCAGCAGCCATCCCCTTCTGCAATAGCATCATCTGTGGCAATATCATCTCAAAGCTCTGGGTTGCCATAAGACAAGACCAAAACGTGGTCATAACAGCTCCAGCCTCAACACTCCCTCTCCGAACCAGCACCCCACCATACCAGAACCCCTGCACAAACATTGCAAAGGTAATAAACCTAATACATCCGATCTGTAGCGCAACAAGACTCGCTTGCGACCGGTACGCTCTTGCCGCCCTTTCTAGTGCGGTGGAAAAGTTCCGGAGCTCGAAGCCCTGGGCGTTGAAGGCTTTAACAGTCTCGATGGCAGTGTAGGACTCACTCACTGTGCTTGTCGAGGAGGATATATGTAGGTTTTGGATCTTAATGAAGGGTTCTATCCGCTTTGAGAGGAAGGAGAGGATTATGAGAGCTATTGGTGCTCCTGAGAGGATTACCAGTGTCAGTGACCAAGAGTGATATAAAGCTATTCCCAGTGATACGGACGCAATCACAGAAGCTTGAACCGTGAATCCGAGCGGTTCAGAAACTGCACTTTTGAGTTCGTTGATTTGACTACCACAAGTTTAGCATTAGACAACCTTAACAAAAAGAAGGAAGCAAATACATCTGACATCCAGAAACTAGCCCAGATATTTCATGGCGTGTATCAAACCACTCCATATCTTTACTGATAACTCCTTGGAATAGTTCTTCACGAGCAACTCTCGCTTGAAGCTCTCCGAACACCAACCATGATGTGAAGAACGACCCGCTGACAAACCACCCTGCTACCCCGAGAAGCAATAGGTAGTCTGTATATCTCGAAACAGAAATCAGTAGTTCCTCAGAACCAATCTTGTTGCTGCTATACTCTGCAAAAGAACCAAATATTCGACCCATCAGTAAGGACATCAATGGAATAACCAATCCACTCGCAATGGAGAATAATAGTGCTGGTAGGAGTGCTAGGAAATTCCGCTTTCGAGTGAAACCAAATAGAGACGACCAGGAATCTCGTTTCGCAGGCCCGTGCCCATTTGTAGAGACATCGTGTGCTGTTTTTTTGGCCTTCATGGCTTTTTGGTTTCCCCCCAAGATTGGCGAAGGCGGAGGATTTAATATCCAGACAAACAAAACACCCGGATTTACTTGACGTCCTGGGTATGATATGTAGAATTTCATTGTTGAAAATTATTATATTGGTTGTTTCCGAACAGGGCTGAAAGGGATTCTTGGCGTTTAGGGCTCTAAAACTAAAACCACTGGTAGTGACGGGGGCTGTGGTCGGGGTCATGATAAATTTGTATCGACAGTTTAAGACAAAGTTAGCAGTACCCTAGCGTATGAGCTTTGTATACAGTACTTCCCTCCATTGGGACCTTTAGAAGGGGAACAAGCAGCTTCATCGCGATCTCGCACCTATTCAATCTAGGGGGAAAAAAGCCAGAAATCACTTAAACAACACATGGGTTCTTGATACTCATGCCCCAGTCAAAAGCAGGGAGAAATAAAGAAAGGAAAAGGTACGATATGATACCTATGCTATCATGTGTAACCCATCATTACCACCAGGGTTAGGTTTTTTCCTCGATGGGAAAATAGAAATTGAAACAAAAAACATCGACAGGGTTTGAACCTGTACCTGCGAACGAAACGGATTTATTGTCTGCCGTAACCACTTGGCTACAATGTCTTATTTATTGTACTTTGGTGGCTCATTGAAAACCGGAAATGGGGGTATCCAACTCGGATAACCCGACACCAAGAACCCGTAAAGACCCGCAGACCCCCGGAGAGCAGCCAGAGGGACCGGGTATTGGTAAATTAGTATGATAATATTATGATAATATAATATATAGCTGGGGTCACAATACGCTAGCCTACAAAATTGGAGGGGAAAGGTGGATCTTTGTTAGAAATTTTACCACAGCATAAAATTACCAACTTCGTGGTAGCCCGACTTTGTGCTTAAACTGGGACCTATTGGCACATGATACGGCTGTCATAGAAACACACTGATCTGTACGGTAAAGCATGAGTCTCCTAACAAGCCACCAGAGTCAATGAGGTACAATACCTCTACTTCACCCAATCCCGATTTTCCAGCTGAGCGCTACCTTGGTTTGAACCTTTTGGTATTCTTGCCTTTTTGATCAACTTCTACTCGATAGCCGACCACCATCCCACCACCCAGGATCGGAAAAATAGAAGATATAAAGATATATTTCTTCAAAAAATACAATCCCTATAGCTAGAGGGAGTTCGGATACACAATCAGTTCCCTTTCCAGGAAAGTGGCGGGATATCCCTACTATGAGAATGAATCTGATCATCGGAATACTTGCAGGGCACCTTTGGGATAATCCTTAGAAGGCAAACCCGCCTGTCCTACTTGGTGTATAGGAAACCTATGAGGGGTTTTGAGGGAGCTATTAGGCTATGCTATCATTACTTAATAATGCCCTACCCATTAATGAGCAAAAATACCACCATCTCAATTTTCTTGATCATAGAAAGGAGGTTATCCGAGTGATAAACTATGATTTCACTTTCAAGTATACTATCACATCCAAAGGGAATAATTCAAGGCAGCTCTCAAGAAAATTATGCTGTCTAATACCGTTCGTTGTTCTGCTGCGTGGGGCCGCCTGATGGTTGAAAAAGTTCTCAACTTTCAAAATCTGCAACCCTAAGCTGCGGGCATTCCATGCAACCCTTGAAAGACCCAGCCAAACGTGAAATTCTCCCACTTGCCCTCATGTTCTCCTCAATCTGGTAATTCAAAACAGACCCCACCCAGTTCAATAGGCGTATCCATGCCACCAACTCACTTGAAGGAGAGTCAGAATTTCCCTGCAAAGCGCAGTCATACTCATACATACACCACTTCCATCATCACGATCATCATCATTACCCCCCACCTCCCGTTATCCACAATTACAACATCGATCCCAGCCGAGGCGGCAATGTCTGCTCCTATAGACAAACGCACTAAGGAATGGATAAACGTTGCGGAGAGACTCAAAAGAGCTTATAAGAAAACTATCCTCAAAGCAGCATGGCTTTGCTATATCCAAAGTCTGAAAAAGGAGGAGAGGAAAATGAGAGCCCTAGCAGATACTCTTGAAACCAGCGGCGATACCAACGACTCTGCAGAGATCCTGGCGAACTATCTGGCTAATGGCCCGGAGGAGTTTCAACAATTTTTGAGACGCAGCATATGGAAACACCAACTACCGTGACAGTCTCGGCGGTGAATATCCCCACCTGCACCCCACTTCTCCAGTAAAGCCTGGGAATCCTAACGTTTTATTTAGGGTCCGGTTTGATAGTTTTGGTCGCGCAGAAATGAAATCATGAAAGACTAGGGTCACTACTGCTCACTCGTTCACGAGGCCCACTTCCAACAAAGTCTTTTAAAACCGGCATTCTTGAGGCAGGGCTGGCGCGTGGCGTTTTGCTAGGGCAATTCTGGATCACTGAGTAGCTGTGAGTGGCGGGCTAGGTTCTTCCATATCTAGTACAGTATATTACAGGCTATCACTGTCAAGTCAATGTGAGAGTTACGATATCTAAAACAATTATGAAGCTCTTTTACACAATCTATTAAGACGAGGTGTATAGATACCGACTTTCGGGCGTGCTGAGGTAATTAATTTAGCGCCCTGCAGATAGGGAACTCTGCCGGTAACACATTCATACAGCCCTCATTCATGAGTCTAGTGAGAACATTGAAGGGTCACAGATGGGAACACCGGACTATCATATGGCGTCCTGGCGCCTCCCCAACCACAGCCAGCATTCCCAATCGTCCAGTCCGTCCGTCTTCGGGGAAGGACGGGACGGACTGCAGCTAATATCCCGTCTCTTTGGAGGTGCCAGGACGGACTGCGCCAGAGATGCGAGGACTGGACGGACTCTGGGGGTGCTCCGTCCTATAACTTGGACTTTAAGAGTAAAAATGGTAGTTAGAATGTGTCGCTTGGCAAATGCCGAGGGGTGTTTCATTGCAGAGATTGCTTTAATGCTCTAATAGGCTAATTGACCCGGATTTCTGGAGGAGAGTAAGAGTAAAACAAAGCTCAAGAAACAAACATGATAAAGTGAGAGCAAACTTTGCTAAAAATAGCATATCTTTCCCCCGGCCTAATTCCCCCAGACACCCTAGCCAACTACGAAGAAAATAGATTTAGACTTGTGTGAGGCTATGAACTTCAGGAGCTTTTAAGTACTTTCCATCTCTTTGATTTCAGTCCCCTACTGCCTCAAACAGTCCCCCACTTTCCCCGCCATCCCCCACCACTCCCGGTAGTCCTCCACAGGCCTTAGACGTCACCTCCCGTCCCCCGCCCTCCGTGGCCACCCCTATCCCACCCCGTAGGGGCCCATCGTCCAGCCCGAGGATGGGCGCCCGCACTCTGACCGCCCTGGAGAGGCCAACCAGAGTCTTGAAATCTAGATTTTTCGAGGCCGGGACGAAATCGTGGATAACTACGGCGTTCAAGCTACCTAAAGGGGCACCCTAAGGCGCCACTTTTGGATCCCCGTCTCGAAATATCACTCGTACATCCTGTCACACAACCAGGCCAGCCCCATGTCAAGATCGCAGAAGGTTTTAAGTGACCTTGCACATCACTCGCATTTAGTGATTCTATTAAAAGCATAGATGTGCTCTCGCTCAAAAATGGGAGATTTTGAGGTCTCGGTTGGAGGACACTTCCCCTGGTTTCGGACCAAAGGGCCTCGGCTCAGTCCAAGCCTTTTTCCCCCTCTGATTCAGCATGCACCAGAATGGGGAGAGCTTGATGGTGTTATCCCGCCGCCGCACGTGCATGAAAATACTTGATGGGAACGGATGATCGAAGGAGATGTCTAGGGAAATCGCCTGATCCACCACTGTGGATGCATGCACTTTACTCTTCATTAGTCAACGCCGATCATGGTGTTACCGTACCGTTCTCACTCTCTTGCCTGCATCCCGCAAGCGTTAGGTCTGGGCCCTGATCACGCTACCTATAGTGTATGAAGCCTTGGGGTGGGTGTGCCAACCTCTGGCCCACCATGAGTGATTAAGTCACTCAATCCATTAAGAAATGGACCTTGGGCTGCTAGTACTGACAGCAGATCCAGCTAAAGTCTATTGTCGCTTTCATTTCTGGGGATACCTAGCAATTCCATCTGCTACTCGAGCATTCCCCAGTCTACTCGAGTATAAACCGGAACACGCCACCGTGTCAGTACGGTAACAATACGTGTATATGACGTCCGGTGATGAAGGGCACGGATAGCTTGAATAGCGCTAGGGAAAGGTTCTCTTTATCCTGCTTAAAGATAGAGGGAATTTCACCTTGAACTTTAAAATGCTTTGAGGGTTTATAGCGAGAGTGATACAGAGCTGAAGAGGGATCAGCAGTACTCCTTTACTTGTAAAGCACCGCAGTAATCCCGACGTATGGCGACAAAACCCCCTTACATCCAGGTGCTAACTTAGGCCAGAGATAGCAGCCATACCCAGCACCTACCCGTGTCACCGAGCCAAGAACTCGGGTCCCGTTTACCCTTTCTATGGGTCTGTGGTACTGGAAGTCTCGAGCCTCCACCTCTCCCTTTCTAAGAGTGGTTCAAGGTTAGCGCAGGATACCATTGCACCACCCGGCCCCTCTTCCTTCTCTCTAGTTCTCGAGTAGAGACTCGAGACTAGGCCTATAGCAGCCGTTCCAAAAAGGGTGCCAATTCCTTGCCCAGAGACACGAACACCCACCACACGCAACACACCCTACCCGTGAGGCCGAGCTGAAGTCGTGCATCCAAGCACAAAAGTTCATCGGTAAGAAAATCTGGTAAAAGGATAACGCCTCCCACAGTAGCGGACGCCGGCCATAGCCAGCGATAGGCAAGTTTGAGCAATGCAATCCCTTGGCCTGTTTCCAGGTACTGGTTCCGTTCCACCCCCCAACTCAAAAATACATAAATGGCTTATCATCAGCTAGGGAAGGTCGAGTTCGTTGATTGGCCAGGTCAGCTTTCAATGAGTGAGGCTATTCCCTTAATAGGTGATATTCGAACTAGTCAGCGTGATAGTCTCGCCCATCACCGCGCTAAAGTGAGTGAAATTTGATACAGACGAAGGCGTGGTTGAACTTCAGTCAGAGTTGTAATAGTGGCTGGTATGCGGGTGTATGGCTCGCTATGCCGTGGGATCCGCAACAGTAAAATCGGAACTCTTTCTGCAGATCCCATGCAAATATCCGTAGGGACAAGGGTTATGCCCCCCGATTTTTAATGATCCCACGAGTATCGTTACCGTACTCAAGGTCTCTACTCCCTGGGAAATGACTAAGCTCCCTTCAGCGCAGCAGAACTCCGACCGGGCCGCACGAGCACATTTCCGTAAAAGTCGGAGTCGGATTCGGGTCAGAGGTCCGCCCAATCGCGTTTCCCCCTCTGCTCAAAGTGTGGCAATTTGACATTCTCCTTGCCTCCCGGTTGGCTCGGCTCCCTTAGCTCTATGCTGACCTTGAAAATATACGGTACTGGTATGGCAAATTGAGTACCGTACTCGAGTACCGTAAGAACTCAAATAATCGGACCCCGGGCTGGGACCGTGGGACGTTGGGGCTTCCTCCCCCAGCAAGGGCTGGTCTCAGAGAGGATGTTTTTTGGTGTGAATTTGGCCCCTTTCCCAGGGGAGGAAATTTTGGACTACCTGGCACAGGGTCGGTTTGTTCGAGTTCTTACGGTACTGTGGTCGCAGTCCCTGTCAATTCTGCGGCTAAGAATAACTTTAAGGCGAGGACCAACTCGCCGCCTTTTAAATCGACGAAACCTACCAAAAGCGGCCACCAATACTTGTATTATACCCGGTCTCAGAGAAGCCAAAGAGAAAGAAAAAAAATGAATGGATGAATGGAAAATGGAAAATGGAAAAAGCAAGGAGGCCATCGACAATAACAAGCAAGCCCTACTCGTACTCGTGCTGCAGCCTTCGCTTTCAGTCCAGCGCAGGCGCGGTATGCTACCCTGATAAATAGCGTTGCCGCACCCCACGGTTTCCCATCATTTTCCGCCCGGTTTCGAATGTTAACGGGGAGGGTACAAGTACCGCCGTGCAGTCTGAGCTCCGTTGTCCCATTTCTCTCCGATCTTCCGCACGCTACCGATAAGTAACCGCAAAACAGCCACATTTATGACAGGACGAGATTGTGGAAATGTTGGGCGTTTCCTCCGGTTCCTCCCACTTGGTTCATTTTCATCACCACCATCAGGTTCACAGTAGCTACCATGTATGATAGAAGAAACGGGCCAAAGGAGTATTGCGAGTTTTCTCCCTTTCGTGGATTTGAGAGTAATATTTGTTTCGGTCATCTACAGTAAGCTTACCTCGGGAGTGCGTGTATAGATACCTCCTACTGAATCGCACATGGTGGGATTCCTCTTCTCAGAAAGCCCACCAACGATGCCGCATCCACCCATGGTTTGGAGCTACTATACGGGGACCCGGCCTAGAGGCCGAGCAGCCAAGAATACCGGCCACACAAAGCGTGATAGCACCGGCCACACAAAGCATGATAGCACCGGCCACCAAAAACGTAGCTGCACACCTGCTCCTGGTCAAAGGTTTACCTGTGGTTTGCTTTAGTTCTGTAATATTTGGGGACAGGCTCTTTCTCTTTTTTGAACGGGGCACGGACGCCGGATACTGGCTTGGCATGCGTTACTAGAATATGTATGATACTCTTTTGGGCTATGCTACCTCGACCGCCGTTGAAGGATTTACTTTTTCTCTTTTCTCTTTTTTTCCGCTAAAGGCCCTTTCACCTGTTGTGCTTTACCATACCAGCACCCCCGGAATTCGTTTACGAAATCGAAAACCAGACATGGGTGGCGGGTCGCCTACTCGTATAGTGAAGTCTAAGGTCACCGGTGTCCTAAGGTGAAGTAAAAATAATAAAAAAAGAGCCAGCTTTGTGGAGTGGCGAACCACTACACCTTCAACGACCCTAGACTCACCTTGTTATGGTGCAAGAAGCTGTGGAGGGCGAGTGCGTCAAATGGGATTCCCGGTGGAGAAAGTGAAGTTTCATCCAGTTCTAAACAAGTTATAAACCGTGACAGCCTCTCGTCCAGCTCAAACAGCCATTCGAAAAATGGTTGCAAGGGAGTACCCAGGGCGGGGGAGAAGTACTCGAGTACTGGCATAGTACCCAGAAACACAGATTCGTGAAATATATCACAAGAGCTCGTGCGTGTCTGAGCGTTCATCTAGTCCAAACTCATGACTCCTTGTTTCCCGATACCCCCTTACCTCTGAGGAGCACCGTACCCGCACCCGAAAGAAAGTTCGCAAAGGGTCAATCCAGACTGGCCCGAAGAAAAAGGAAAATCCCTCCCTTGTACGAAAACATCTTCCCGGGCACGACACTTGCACCGTTCCAAACTTCTTTCACCAAATCTAGATATTGCGACGGCTAGTGTTTAACACCATAAATAGCAGAAACCGATCGAACTCCACCTCCACCACTACCGGTATTGATAAGGCTTTCTCTTTCGAAGCTGAATGAAAGAGCCACCCAGCGCTATGGGCAGCTAATGAAAGGAGGAAGGGAGAATGGTTAACGTTAGATTAGAGCTTGAATCACAGGCAAGCACCCATCCCCGCATGTGATTGATAACCCTGCCCGTGCACCAGCCCTACTAGAATCATTGTCCCGAAACATTACCCAACTCACCTCGGTTCCCAGACCCGTAACCCTGATACTGCGACAGGAATCCCAGGAGTTTCTCGCCTTCCCTCCCGTCCACTTGAGGAGGCTAAAATAGTTACAGGAGAGCATGTTCGCCCCGAGATGACCCGTAACATAAAAGTTATCTTTCATTCGTAGGATATTCTCCCCCCACACGGACGGAAAAACAAATTGGCTCTGAAAAGGAGGAGAGGGAAAGAAGCTTTGTTTTCGAGAGCCACTATTGGACCGGAACGGAGAATCGTGTTCGAGGAGGCGAGTATTCCTGCATGAATGCGGGGGGCATCCGACAATCCGACAACCGTTAGTTTTCGTTGTAATCTGTCATCGCATTGCCTCCATTCGCTCGGTTATCTGGATTCGCAGTAGCGACTTACTCGAGTAGAGTAAGCTATAAGTGCAGTAATTACTTTCCTTCAAAGGGCGTGGATGCCTTGGCCACAATACCGGTACTCGAGCACGGTAGTATCAGGAGAGATTAGGGGTAGCCTATGTTGGGTGAGAGGGTGTAAGCTAATGTAGCTTACTCGTGCCGGGCAGTACTTGGTAGACACGGGAGTCATGCATCGTTTTCCAACCGCAGCGCCCCCCTATTGATATGATACTCGCCTCCACGCCGGAATTGGCATCTTTTTTGGGAGAGCCAGTACTCGTACAGGGCTGCGGGAAGCGCAAACAGGTGCCGATTCTTAGCCCGGAGGCGAGAGTGGAGAGGGAGGGGGGAGATGGGAGTCCGGCTTGCACTTTATGGTAGTCACCAGTTTTCGGAAGTAGAAGACCCTCTGTAACATTTATGCTCCAGAAACATGACCCACCAGGGAAGCAAGAGGGGTCTCGAAAGGAATTTCTTTTATTTATTATATCTAATTTACTCTCACTCCTCACATATGCAATCCGAACCCCTCTCGACCAACCAGCTATCCCGCCCTCAATGGAAAGTACCTCCGTCCAATATCTTAAGAGTGTTCTGATTAGCATCCCTCGATCCTATCACCAGAGCGCGGAGCTTCTGCTCCCCAGGATTCCAACTCTTTTGGCCTTGCGTACATTAGGGTTTATTCTTCAGACTTCCAACCCAGAGGGTGAGGTGAGAGTCCAAGGCGCAAAGGTATTCGAACACGGCAATCCGAGGGTCGAGGATATAGCATGGCGACTATGAAGAGATAACATCCAACTACCCGTAGCAGGATGAAAATCATGATGATTAGCATGGTCGCACCCTTGGAGTAGCTTATCGGAAAGCTCCGGCTGGAAATAAATCAAGGCAGAGTCGGCGATTTTAACTGGGCCTTCCTGACTATGGGAAGGATCTTAAGAGCGATCTAGCTTCGTCCTGAAGGCTGGTTGCTTTATCAGCCTGTTAAACTTCCGATACGCAATCAGCGAGCCCTGAGTTTTCCACCCCGCAAAATAAGTCCCCGGTGAACGAATGAAACAAAACCTTTGACCACGAGGTATTGACCCTAGCTGTCCACTAATAATTTGGCACAGATCCAAGGGCCTCAGGGTTCATCCCTCATCTCTAAAAAGAGAGCCGCGATTCGACAACTATATGCCAGGGTGGTTCTGAGACGGTAACGGTATTAGATGGGAGAGGCTGCATTGTGTTATTATTTTTATTTCTGAGATTGCTTTTGGCCGGCGCCGGTCGCTATCTGACAGAAGCTCTCGGCGAGATTGTTAGTATAGGATATGAGTAGTGCCAGTACTTTTTAACACAGTAAACTAGAAGTGAAGGATTACCAGGAGATTGCCTTAATTCTCCAGCACATTCCGGGCCAGCGATATCTGGACCACCTTATCTGCACAAGTCGTGTCCGCAATAGAGCACTCCGGCACAGGAGTCCGGCATAGTAGTCTGTAGTCTCCTGAAGCTAAAGACCGCTGTTCCTTCGATAAATATCCTCTTTCTATGGTAGTTTGCCCACACAACAGCATGGGCAGACAATTTGTGCCAGCCCCCGCAATATCATGTTTACGCTTTCAGCCCAACATCAGTAGTAAGCGTGAGGAGAGAGAAAAAATTGCATGCAGGAAAATCGGTTAACCATCACTATGAGATTTCGTAAAGCCAACTAATTCATTTCAGCGAAAATAAAAAACATATCCAAACAGAGTTAACAGATTGTAGATCGGTGGCTACAGTAGGGTGACGCCATTGGTTCTGCTGGGCGGGCAACGAACGACTGCCTGGTAAGCTCAAAGCTACCACCACCACCACCACCACCACCACCACCACCACTACCACCACACCTACTTTCAATTTTTCGAACACCAAAGGCACCAAGTACAGCAGGTGTCCGGTAGCTCAGTTTCCGTCCGATCACCACAAGCACAGGCCTACAATCGGCTCAGGAATTCATGTGCAGGAGGATACAGATACATTTTTACGTCCTGCACCACCCGGCCGTTGGTACCCTCTAAGCTTCCCACACACCCCGCTGCCTAGACCTCGCTCCAAGGCTTTGGGAGCATTAGCGCATCCGCTATATATACCACCGGCCCCACTCAATGCCAGAGAATTCTGGAGGGGCTGCAGAGAAAGGTATTATGGAGGGAGGAGAAGGTGAAAAACAAGCCTGCAAATCCCGCAAAAATAGCGAAGCCGGAGGAACTGATATGGTACGACGAATCCTCCCAAAGCAGGAGGAAGGGGACAGCCCTCCTCTCGACTCAATCACACCCGCTAGATCTGCGAAACGACGCTGCGTTTCTAGTGCATGTATTCCCTGCCGCAGAAGGAAATCGAAGGTATGTCAATGAGCGCATCCAGTCTTTAGCCCCTTCCCCCAATTTCTCATAGCCCTTCACCACGCTTTTCTCCTACCCCACAGGGGCCAGGGGAGGGCGAAAAGAATGGAGGGAAACCAAAGCAATGGGGATAAAAGTAACAAATGAATGGGAAAACATTAGTGCGATGGCGCGTCCCCTGCTTGCTCCACATGCGTTGCTGTCTACCAAACCGAGTGTACCTACGACTTTGACGGGGATCACCGGAGAAAGGGAGCCTTGAAGCGGGATATTGAGCAATTGAAGGAGAAGAACGACTCCCTGGATGTTATCGTGGCCACTATACGGTCCGCGTCCGAATCCGAAGTCTGTGAGATTGTCAGCCACATACGTGAGCATGGGAGCCTAGCAGATATTGCTAGGAGCATAAAGGAGAATACGGTCATGCCGGACTGTGAGGCACATTCGGGCTCCGAGACGGATCTTTCCGACGTTGTGGAGAAGTTTCGTGCTGGGGACTCGAAGCACTTGCGTGTTCTCTGGTCGGGCATTCCCTCTGTGGATAGCGAGCGGGCGGGTTGTAATGATTTGCGACAATGCTCAGGCTCCTGGACCAGGGTTACCAGCGATATAGAGTTTATTTCCGATCTCATGGTGAGCTCCCTCGCATCTTAAACTGGTGGGTAAGATTCATGGTTTATTCTAGTCCCTATATTTCACTTGGAGCCATCCTTCCTACGTGCTATTCTCAAAGTCCTGTTTCCTGGGCGACATGAGCCGGGGCCGAACTAAGTACTGCAGCTCACTGCTAGTGAACGCAATCCTGGCATTGGCTTGCCATTATTCGGACCGAAAGGGAACGCGGGAGACTGGTAGTCTCGCAGTCACGGCAGACCATTTTTTCCAGGAAGCGAAGCGAATCCTAGTTGTTGAGGGGGAGGCCCCTTGTCTGACCTCCGTTCAAGCCTTAGCCCTTATGTCACTACGGGAGGCTGGGTGCGGCCGAAACTCGAGTGGGTGGATGTACTCCGGGAGGGCGTTTCGGATGGCACTAGATATGGGGTTGAATTTACCACTTGATTTGCAAGGATTTTCGCCTACCGAGACAGAAGTGCGGAAGATTACATTCTGGGGCTGCTTCACCCTCGACAAGTATGATTCCAAGAGACATTCCACACATTTCATACCCACCAGCATTTCTTATGAATACTGACGATGAATTGTAGGATGTGGTCAGTATTTCTTGGAAGAGTTCCACAACTCCCGTCAACCATTGTTGGGATTTCAAAACCAAATGTATTTCCTCCTATTGAATCGGAGCTCTGGCAGCCCTATACCGACCATGGAGTGTCCCATGGAACGCCACAATCGGGCCGAGTGCAACGTGTTGCGATTTACTTCGCAGAGGTATCCGAGATTCTTGGGGATGTACTGACATTGTTGTATTCTCCAAAGCAGAGAGTGACTCTCCAGATACTCAATGCAACTTATTCTCGACTAAAAGAGTGGAAAGCACAGCTTCCGGAAGACATGGCCCCAAAGTCTACCTCTCTTCCTTCTATGCTTCTACTCCAGTAAGCTTCAATCCCTCTCCACAAACATGTCAACCAACTCATGACGCATCAGTCTCTATTATCACTGCACCATCGGCCTCCTCTTTCGTCCCTTCTTTGAAAAGGAGTTAACTTTCTTCGACGAGAATCCGCGTGAAATCTGCCGCCGGGCCGCCAACGATAGCGCAAAAGTGTTTGCCCTCTTCCGCGAAGGGTACTCTCTTCGTCGCACTGTTATCACAAGTTCACAGATAATCCTCACCATGGCAATACTAATGCTTGTTGACCTGCCTTCCTCCCCCGCCATTGGAACAACATTAATCCAAATCTTCAAAGATCTCAGAGAATTGACTAGCGTGTGGGCGTGGTGTGCTTCGGCACTCGAGGACATCGGAAAGCTAGTTGAGAGACTAAAGATCGAACTTCCGGAGGAAGCCTGGAACGCTCTTTCCCCGCCCCCAAGCTCCCCCCCCGTGCGTGAACAGGATGTTAACGTCGCTCACGCCAATTATGACCTGGTGTCTGGGAATTCTCTGCAATACCCCAAAGTCAAGACAGAAGTTCCTCGTGATCTCGCCGAAATCGGCGAGAATACCTGTGACCCAAGCTGGGGCCATCTCGGCAACGAGGACTTCCAGTTTGTTGAATCGATGATTAGTTTCCCAAGCCAGTTCGAGGACTGGGGTTGCATCGCCTCTGAGATCTGATGCTTTCACTTGTTCGCGACACGTGCGTCCCTGTAGATAGCTTTTTCTTTTACGTTTGCTTCTTCCAGCTATTGTTCTTTTTTGGCCTTCCCTCTCCGGGGGCCGAATGGGGTCTATTTCGGATTTGGGGGGGTGGGTTGCGGCGTTTTTTGAAGGAACCAACATTCGCTCCAGGTGTCATTATTTGTCCCCTTTTATCTCGTTTTGGTTGTGCCTTACTTGTTTCCTACTTCCGGTGCGTTTAGTTATTAAATGAGAGCAGTAAAAAGCTTGTTTAGTGCATCGTAGGGCTAAGGTTTTCTCTTGCGGGGGAGGACTGAAAACGACGATCGTACAGTCATAGCGTAGCACTCGTAATTGAAAGGTCAGGTTGTGCTGAAATAAGCTCTTCTGCACGGAGGTGGAATGGCAAGTCTTTCGCAGCTTCAACCCAGACGGTTGTTCTTGCTTATATTAAGCCAGAAGAAAAGGGCCTAACGGCCGAACATATATAGAGAAATATCAGTGACCTCATCTTTCATGAGAAGAAACCTGTTTCCCTTGTTCAGCCCTTAACACATGATGGGTTCCACACAGATATACGCCTCCAAACTTGAAGAGTAGAAAGCGGCCTAGCCAATACGAAATAGCCGCCGAATAATCAAGACCCAACCAAAGCTGTCCCAACATCGCGGGGGGTGCAACCCCCCATACCGGCGAGTGATATAGGAAAGAAGCACATGTGAGGAAGTGATCGTTTGCGGAAAATGGAAGATAATAACAATACTTTCAACAGGTTGGGCCTTGTGTTTCGGATTAGGTGAAGGCCCCAGGTCTGGTACGGTATGCACATATTTGAGAAAGTGTCGTTGAAAAAAACAAAAACAAATGGCAATCTATGGTGAAAGGTGTCTAGAATGTGTATGATATGATACCAAGCGGGTTGACCTATGTGATGACTCGGCCTTTAAGGGCAAAGGGTTGGGAACGATGAAAACGAGTTCCGAAGATCATGCCCGGTTCCCGCCATTCCTTCTTCTTTCTCCGCATTGCACGACTTTACTGAAACATTTCCTGGGCAGAAGAACGGAGAGGAGTTTGATACCTTGACAAACCTTTCACCCCTCCCCAGGGCTTTGCGCCTTCTACTCACAAGTCTCTATAATGGTATATGCTGCCGGAGCATAGACAACATGTGTCCGGTGCTGATCCGTACTCCTATCAGATGATACCGATCCCTGCAAGGCTCCATTATGGAAGAGATGTAGCTGAAAGTTGTAGGTAATTGCCGTAGGAATATTGATGTAGGTGAAGTATTATGCCAAGGCACTACAGAGCTAGTATTTACAATACAACTGGGTTTAGAAACCAGATATAAAAAATTAAAAAAAGTCAAATTAAACATTGCGGAGGATGGGGGGGGGGGGGGGGGGGGGGGGGGGGGGGGGGGGGGGGGGGGGGGGGGGGGGGGGGGGGGGGGGGGGG